>Ga0209709_10004049_pt1 | contig 11939 bp, 8 predicted proteins | sample ArcticOcean_MG_C_2_FD_187435 | JGI IMG/M metagenome (GOLD analysis project Ga0209709, IMG submission 187435) | Marine microbial communities from western Arctic Ocean - ArcticOcean_MG_CB4_136 (SPAdes) (version 2) | ecosystem: Environmental > Aquatic > Marine > Oceanic | place: Arctic Ocean... | reverse complement strand
ATCTGGTCGGCTAACAAAATAAAAACTGCCTCTGCCGCTGAATCTATGTGTTTTACACCGTAGGCAATGGATCCGCCTAAGCCCTGCTGCCAAAGTTGGTTATGCACTATCTGCACGCCTGTCACCGCGGGTACAATTTTCTCATAATGGGCGCCCAAGACCACTGTGACGGTATTGGGGAAGACCTCGCAGGCACTGTTTATACAGCGTTGCAATAACGTCTGACCCTGAAAAAGCGCCACCTGCTTAGGCGAGCCAAAACGCGTCGAGCCACCCGCCGCCAGTATCAACACGGCAACATTGCGTCTCATAGACAGTGCATCATAAAAATCTTCGGTTATCAGAAAAATCAGCGAGGGCACTGCTGAGGGACAGGCCGCTGGCCTGCTGCAATACCCCATGGCATTCGGCCAATATTGACAGCGCCAGACCCTCGGGTAGTTCGGCACCTAAATCGAGGCCGGCGGGACCGGCGAGGGGAATACGCAAAGTGTCATGGGTTATCTCCGCCAACGCTAACACCCGGCTTTGCCGCACCAAAGGCCCCAGTAGCGCCAAATATTTTACCGATGAAGACTGCAAGACCTTGATCCCTGCCGCATCTATCTGCAGATTGTGGCTCATGACCACGGCTGCATCACAATATTCGAGTATTGACTCCGCCATCAAGTCCTCTATAGGGCATCGTAAGATGGTGTCGGCAGAAAGAAAATAGTCACGACGGGCATTGGCTGGCCTTGAATCCCACAGTGTCACTGTCCAGCCTAGCGCCTTGGCGATACTGACTAGCGGGCGGGCATCCACGCCACCCCCCAAGACCAGAATATGCGGCTGCGGTTTTAGCCCAGTTACTAGCCAGGTGTGATTATTTTCCTCGATCAAACACGAGTGATCCCTGCGGCCAGTAGATAGCCAGCGGGTCTGAACATCAGCATTGTCGGCGACAAGTTGCCAATAATCTCCACGGCCATGCTGTGCCAGATGATCTCGAATATCGCTGAGGTCAAGGTAATTGAGCTCAGCTAAAATCGGCTGCAGTAATAAGTAGACCGTACCGCCGCAGCCAATCCCCAACTGAAAGGAAATATCATCTTCATCACTGCCGTCGTAGCACAGTGTGATCGATTGACCGCTGCGCATCACGCGCGCGGCCTGTAGCTGAATATCTGCCTCCAAACAGCCACCACTGACTAGGCCATATTGCTGGCCCAGATCATTAAACAGCATCATTGCACCGGATTTACGGTAGGAAGGGCCTTCGGTCTTGTAGACAGTCGCCAGCACCCACAGCTGAGAGTCTCGCTGTGGGTACCAGGTATCTAAGAGTTGTTTGAGATGACTAACCATCCCTGCATTTTACGCATTTATAGCGTTTTAGCTATTGGCTCGAACGTCTTTTGAACCGTTCAAAGCATACCAGCCAATATAGAAGTAGCAGAGCATTGGTACGATAAAGCTCAGTTGAATACCGATGCTATCGGCAGCAAAGCCCTGAATCAACGGGATCAAGGCTCCTCCCACAATTGCCTGACAAACAAAGCCGGAACCCTTGCTAGTCATAGACCCGAGACCCTTAACTGCCAAAGTGAAAATAGTTGGAAACATAATCGAGTTAAAGAAGCCAACTGCCAGAATCGACCACATCGCTACGTTTAATGAAATGCTTTCATTAAATACAATACCAAATACTGAGACACGTGTAAGTAATGAAGGTATTTCGAACTCTAGGATCACTCCATTACTATTCATGCTGATAAGAATCATCAAAATCGCAATTAACGAGTTAATCGCAAGGTATTTAGTTGCCGAAAAAAAGTTCATTAGTACAGCGCCGACCAAACGACCAATCATGGCGGCACCCCAATAATAAGCGACCATTTCGCCCGCTTCAGCAGTACTCAAGCCAGCAATAGAACTCTCCGATAAATAGTTGACTAGGAAGCTACCAATAGAGACTTCTCCACCGACATAAAGGAAAATTGCCAGTGCACCCAGCACCAGTGAGCGATGCTCCCATACACTACTCTCCGGTGCTTCGCCCGTGGCTTCAACATGGGCTAGTATAGGTAATCGAATGTTTCTGAAGACAATGGCGGCGCCTACGAGTAGGCCAGCAATCATTAGGTAGGGCCCCTGAACTGCAGACGCATCAGCAGCAACGACACCTAAGATCAGCGCCGCTCCAATAATGGGCCCCACGGTAGTACCCAAAGCATTAGCCGCCTGAGCCAGATTTAAACGACTTGCAGCAGTGTGTTCAGGGCCCAACGCTGCCACGTAGGGATTGGCCGCAACCTGTAAAATGGTAATACCGCTGGCTAGTACGAAAAAGGCTAACAAAAATAAACCGTAGATATGCAGACTGGCAGAGGGATAAAACAATAGGGCGCCACTTGCAGTGGTTAACAGCCCGAGGACAATACCCTGCTGATAGCCAACCTTGTCAATTAACTTACCCGCAAATGGGGAGACAATAAAGTATGCTCCAAAGAAGCAAAACTGCACCAACATGGCTTGGGTATAATTAAGATCAAATGATTCTTTCAAAAATGGAATTAAGATGTCATTTAAAACAGTAATAAAGCCCCAGAAGAAAAAGAGGCAGGTCATTGCGATAAAAGCAAAGGTCTGTGTAGCCTTTTGTTGCCCATCGGCCACAGTTGCGGTGGAATTTTCTGAAGTAGAACCGGCCATGCATATCCCCAAAGTAGTCGTACTTTATAATAGTTATATTAAAACCTGAGGATAAGTTGGCTGGTAGACCCCTGCAAGGGATGTTTGCCGTAAAAAGGCCTTTTCGTCGCAAATTATAAGCGTTTTATCGACTAATACAGTATTGAGTAAGCTAGCTTGTAATATTTGATTTCTAGAGCAGGCGCTGGGTACTTTAAATATCCATATCATGCTCTATATGGGAAGTACTTAATATACTCCAGCCAAAGGCAAGTTGGCGGGTAGTTTGCGCGATAAGGCTCGAGCTTTACGCTTTGCTATCACCTGTAATGCTGATGACTAATTTATGTATTACGTAAAAGATCTTTAATTACGGAAACAACTATAGATACTGCGCTGCTTGAATTCTTAGAGATTTATTTGGCAGCGGGTCACCAAGCCGAAGGTTGCTAGTATTACCTTTTGACCCAGACTCGTCCACTGGGGGCTGCTACGGACTATTATCCTCAGTGATTAATCACTCACAAAATTATGCATTACGTAAAAAATCTCTAATTATGGAAGCAATTATAGATGCAGCGCTGCTTGGATTCTTAGACATTAATCTGATGCGGTATTTTTAATGGTTAGAGACAGGTAGGCCAAATGGCAGGGCCGAAAATATGGATGTAAAACATCACTCGCAGAAACTAACGAGCTAGCATGGCCCCGACAACCTGCTTTAATCCATTATGCAGAGAACGCATTTCGTCGAGATTGTCTGGATCACTCATCCAGTGATAAACAATCCCGCTCACTGAGGCGGTAAAGTGGTCAGCAACCAGTTCAATATTAATCATTGCTGCAACCGACCCCTCTTCGACGCCCTGCTCTATCCAGCGAATAACATCGGCGCGACGTCGCTTATGGATACCTAAAATCACCGATTTTAACTGCGATTCGGGAGTCAGCGCCTCAAACCATAGACGGTAAAATGCCTCCACATGTTTGGGCGCATCTTCGCAAAATTGGATATGCGCATCTAATGCGGCGGCGATAGCGTCGTAGCCAGTTTTGTTTTTGGTTACCAGAGTCAGTTCGGCTAGCCATTCATCGCCAACCGATCTCAGCACAAAATCAAAAAGGCCCTCTTTGTTGCCAAATCTATAGCCCGCGAGACCTCTGGAGTAACCAGCCTTCTCACCCACATCCTTCAATGTGGCCTGACCGGTACCGCGTTCGACGATTAGCTCAACCGCCGCCTCAAGCATCTTGGCATCAGAGATTTCTTTGCGTTCAACCTGGGTCAGACGTAGGGCTTTAGCCATGTGTAACCTCTTCAGTTAGTCAGCGACTACATGTTTCTACGGTACTGGCCACCCACATCGAAGAGCGCATTGGTAATTTGGCCCAATGAACAGCAGCGAACCGCTTCCATTAATACCTCAAAACCATTACCACCTTCACTCACAGTGTCCTGAAGTCGCTTCAACATAACTGCAGATTCATCGCCATGGGCACCTTGGAATTCACGCAAGCGCCTAATTTGGCTCTGTTTCTCCTCATCTGTTGACCGTGCAAGCTCAATCTCTATGGGCTCTTGCTCGCTCTCATTAAGGAAGGTATTCACCCCCACAATGGGAAATGAACCGTCGTGTTTTTTATGTTCGTAATACAGCGACTCTTCTTGAATCTTGCCCCGCTGATAGCCCGTTTCCATGGCTCCCAGTACACCGCCCCGATCAGATATTTTTTCAAATTCCTGCAGTACGGCGGCTTCAACAAGGTCAGTTAACTCGTCAATAATAAATGCCCCCTGACTGGGATTTTCATTTTTCGCCAGACCCCACTCCTGATTAATAATCAGCTGAATTGCCAGCGCTCTGCGGACAGATTCTTCTGTGGGTGTAGTAATGGCCTCATCATAGGCATTGGTGTGCAGGCTATTACAGTTATCATAAATCGCGATTAAGGCTTGCAGTGTCGTTCGGATATCATTGAAGTTCATCTCCTGCGCATGCAATGAGCGGCCTGACGTCTGAATATGATATTTAAGTTTCTGGCTGCGCGGGTTAGCGCCATAGCGGTCACGCATAGACACCGCCCAAATCCGCCGCGCCACTCGACCCATAACAGTGTATTCCGGATCCATGCCATTGGAAAAAAAGAACGACAGATTGGGAGCGAAGTCATCAATATTCATACCCCGAGCCAGATAGGCTTCAACAAAGGTAAAGCCATTGGAAAGAGTGAAGGCAAGCTGGGAGATCGGATTAGCACCCGCCTCGGCAATATGATAACCAGAGATTGAGACTGAGTAGAAATTGCGAATCTCTTGGTCAATAAAGTACTGCTGCATATCTCCCATCATACGCAGACTAAATTCCGTTGAAAAAATACAGGTATTTTGACCCTGATCTTCCTTCAGAATGTCTGCCTGCACCGTACCGCGTACATGTTTTAAGGTGTTGCTACGCAGAGTTTCATACTCCGTAGCATTCGGCTGGCACTTATGCTCGATAACAAATCGATCAACCTGCTGGTCAATAGCCGTATTCAGAAACATAGCCAATATAGTCGGGGCGGGCCCATTAATGGTCATAGATACCGAGGTAGTTGGGCTGGACAGATCGAATCCATCATAGAGGGCTTTCATATCGTCCAGGGTGCAGATTGAAACACCTGCATTGCCCACCTTGCCATAGATATCTGGCCGCTCATGTGGATCCCAGCCATAGAGTGTGACCGAATCAAATGCGGTAGAAAGACGTTTGGCATCGCTGTGCTCAGACAACGCTTTAAACCGGCGATTAGTTTTAAAGGGATCCCCTTCACCGGCAAACATACGCGCTGGATCTTCCCCTTCACGCTTAAACGGAAATACACCGGCAGTATAAGGGAACTCTCCGGGGAGATTTTCCAGCATTAACCATTTAACCAGCTCACCATGGTCCTCATATCTTGGCAGTGACACTCGAGTGATTTTATTTCCTGACAGCGATATTGTGTTTAGTTTAGTAACCACCTCTTTGCCATTTGGCAGAACATCAACTTTCTCATCACCGGAATAAGACTTGACCATCTCGGGCCAACCGGCGAGTAACTGACTGGCACGAATATCCATCGCTTGCTTGCGCTCGGCAATTAACCCTTCGATGGCCTCCGGCGATTCACTGCCTCCATCGACCAGCATTCGTTGTGTGGCAGCTAACTGCTGCTGTTCTCGCGCTAGCTTAGCCTGCACTGTCACCTGCTCGTGATAGCTGCGAACGCCTGCAGATATCTCTGCCAGATAGCGCTGCCGTTCAGCTGGGACGATCACCGTCTTTACTGAAGGGATTTTACATGTGACTTTTGCTAGATGCTGTTCAAAGGTGCGCAATCCTCGGGCCTGCAGTAAGCCTAGCAAGGTCTGATAGGCTCCAGTCACACCGTCGTCATTAAAGCGTGAGGCGATGGTACCGAACACTGGCATCTCATCGGGCATTTGCGTCCATGCCTCGCGATTGCGCTGCACCTGTTTCGACACATCACGGTAAGCGTCATCACTGCCTTTACGATCAAACTTATTAATGATAGTCAGTTCCGCATAGTCGAGCATGTCGATTTTTTCCAGCTGACTCTGGGCACCAAACTCTGGGGTCATGACATAAATGGGGATATCGACATAGGGCACAATACCGGCGTCGCCTTGGCCAATACCCGGCGTTTCCACAACCACCAAATCAAAACCACCTAGGCGCATAGCGCTGACAATTTCTACCAGAGCATCAGGCACCTCACCCTGAGCTCCACGAGTACCAATGGAGCGCATAAAAATATTGGGGTGATAAATAGCATTCATACGAATGCGATCCCCCAACAGCGCGCCGCCGGTTTTTCGGCGGGTTGGGTCAATCGCCAGCACCGCAATTTTTAACTCGTCGTCGCTGTCTTGCCTAAATCGACGAATCAGTTCATCGGTGAGGGACGACTTACCGGCACCACCCGTCCCGGTAATACCCAAAACAGGCACCTTGCTGACCAGAAACTGCGCCTGCTCATTGAGAGATTTTTTCTGCTGCTCAGATAATTCGCCACGCTCGATCGCAGTGATCAAGCGAGAGAGTTTTCGCTCACCGCCCTCGGCAGCCAATTCTGGCGACTGCACTGTGACGTCGTCATAAGAGCCGAGCGAACAGCGCTCAATCATGTCATCAATCATGCCCACCAGACCCAAATTTTGGCCGTCATAGGGCGAATAAATACGCTCGACACCATAGGCCTCAAGCTCTTTGATTTCCTCCGGCACAATCACGCCACCGCCACCACCAAAGATTTTTATATGTTCCGCACCGGCTTCTTTTAACAGATCAACAGCGTACTTAAAGTATTCGACATGGCCGCCCTGATAGGAACTGATGGCAATACCCTGAGCGTCTTCCTGTAGCGCAGTTTCGACCACCTCAGCGACAGACCGATTATGGGCTAGATGAATAACTTCAACCCCGGCACCCTGAAGTATACGGCGCATGATATTGATCGCAGCATCATGGCCATCGAACAGACTCGCGGCGGTAACAAATCGTAAAGGGATACCCTTCTTTTCGGGCTGGCTAGCTCCCAAGGCATTGATGTCATCAGCTGTCTGGCTGTTAGGCAGGCTCATATTGTCTCCATTTATCGTGCACAAGATGTGTGCCGCATTACACACTATTGTGGATATTTTAAGTATCTTGCTTGTTACATGCAAGTATCTTTATGGTCAGAGATGATATATCGGACAGTGGCTGACTGAAAAATAGCCTCAGACTAAAGCGTCATCGCCATAATCAAAATAATCCGCAATGGCTAAACCCGCAGCCACACTGGTGAACGGATCATGCTCGACGACCTTGTCGGGAAACTGATTATCAAGAATATCCTTTACGGCCGGTATCAGTGATGAGCCGCCGGTGCGCAGCACCAGGTCAATATCTGAGGGCTCAAGTTCGGCCTTTTCTAGTATCAAACTGATGGCCTGCTCCAACTGAAATAGCTGGTCTGAAATCATGACCTCAAACTCCCATCGCTCAAGAATGACCTCGATATCGATCTCTGGAATATCCAATACCGCCGATTCCTGCGTGGACAATTCAGCCTTAAACGCTTTAATCGCCTCAAATACCTGATAGCTATAGTTCTGTTTGATCAAATCATACAAACGCCTAAATTTGGTCGCAGCCTCATCAGATTCAGTCATGCGTTGCATCACCGGCGCCGTGTATTTGTTCTGGTTGAGCATGTAACTGACGGGCCAATTAATGAGCCAGTCTTCAAAGTCACCAAAAGGAAATAACGTGTCTACCTCTGTACCATCGACAACCCGACTCCATCGCTCACCCCTGCCCAGCAAGGGAAATACCAACTCACGAAAAATGGTTTGATCAATTTTATCGCCCCCCAGTGCAATACCGTGGGTAGCTTCAACTTTAAACGAACTGCCAGCGCGACTGAGAATACTGAAATCCAATGTGCCACCGCCAAAATCCACGGTTAATACCCTCTGCCCATCATTTTCCGGATGATTAAACAGGTAGCTTATGGCTGCGGCAGTCGGCTCAGGACAAAAGGATTGCCCAGTGATACCGGCATGCCGATAGGATTCGCTAAGACGTTCAAGCGCGACATTATTACGCCCCCGATCCAGGCCCTCAAAGTTTACCGGATGGCCAATACAGGCGTGAGTTGTGTCTTGCACCGCGCCTTGCAATGCCTTCCGAATACCCACTAGGATTGGCGTCACTAGAGCGACTAGGCGAAACGCTCGATCGAAAATTAGAGTGCGACTACTACTCGAATTACCCAGCAAGCGCTTAGTGCCGCGAAATAATCGACCTGGCAAACCGGAATCATTAAAAGCCTGGCCATAAACCTTACTGGTTTCTCCTTCATCGGCAGGACCCTCTCCGCTACCAGTACCGGTTCTGGCTTCACCTAAAATCTCGACACTCAACTCAACCTTTCTACCCTGATTGCCCTTAATGTAATCGTCAATCGCGCTCTGGCCAATGGAGGTGACAAAATCCCTATCCACATAATTGGCCGACGGCATAATGGCACTGTCTTTGGCCAGTCGCACTAGTGTTACCTGCTCACCATCAAAAACAGCGGCCGCACTGTTACTGGTGCCGAAATCGATGCCGATACCTACTTTTTCAGGTGGTCGACGTGCAGATAAGTGCTTAGAGGGTTGCATAGAAAAGAGTCATTAGAAGATAATAGGGAGCTGGCATTTTAAACTAACATTCGGGATTATGCTGCAGCCTGTAAATAAAAAAAGCCGTTTTTTAAAAGAGATTCAATATGAGCAAAAATGACAGGGCTGTTGTTGTAGGCGCGAGCCACGCTGCGGTGCAGCTAATGATTAGCTTGCGGCAGCTCGGCTGGGAAGGTGCAATCACCGTTATTAGTGATGAAGATCATCAGCCCTATCAGCGCCCACCATTATCAAAAGCCTATCTTGCTGGCACAGTCAGCGCCGACCAGATGGCACTACGCGCACCGGCCGCTTACGAAAAACTCGGCGTGAAGTTTATGCTGAGCACCCGAGTAACCGGCTTAGACGCCGAAAGTAAGATGCTGCATCTCGATAATGGCGAGACTCTTAGCTTTGACAAATTAGCTCTGTGCACTGGCGCCAGAGCGAGGCCCTTAACTATCCCCGGCACTGATCTAAGCGCCGTACATTACCTACGCACCCTTGACGACGTTAAAGGTATTCAAGCATCCGCCTCTACCGCCAAAACTGCTGTTATTATTGGCGGCGGGTATATTGGCCTAGAAACGGCGGCCTCCCTCAGTAAGTTAGGGGTTAAGGTTACCGTGCTAGAAACGGAATCGCGCCTGTTAAAGCGCGTAGCTTCTCCTCAGGTTTCTGAGTTTTATCAGCGCCTGCACACCGAAGAAGGCATCGATATTCGCCTTAATACCCAGGCTGCTGAACTGACCGGTGATGGCAATGTGGCTCGGGTAATCTGTGCTGATGGTTCAGCCATAGACGCTGACATGGCCATCATTGGCATTGGCGTTATTGCCAACACCGAGCTGGCGGCAGAGGCTGGCTTAGCGATTGATAATGGTATTTTGGTGAACGAGTTCGCGCAAACTAGCCACCCAGACATTGTTGCCGCGGGGGACTGTACCAACCACCCTAATCCCCTGTTAAACCGAAACATCCGCCTGGAATCTGTGCCTAATGCAAGCGAGCAAGCTAAGGCTGCCGCCGCCAGCATCTGTGGCATTGAAAAAGCCTATGCCGAACTACCCTGGTTCTGGTCAGATCAGTTTGATGTGAAATTACAGATTGTTGGTATGAATCAGGGTTATACCGACGTCGTGGTGCGTGGTGATAATCAAGAAGGACGGAGCTTTAGCGTCTTTTATTTACACGAAACTACTATACTGGCAGCCGATTGTATCAATCGGCCAAAAGACTTCATGCTGGCAAAGAAGCTTATTTTGCAGGGCGCTAAATCTGACCCTGCAACGCTTTCTAATGAAAGTATTGAACTTATGACACTCATACAATAAAACGCGGAGCAGGTAATGCCAGTAATAAATTACGTTGAATTTGATGGTTCAGAATACTCAGTAGAGGTGGCGGAAGGCGCCAATCTAATGCAGGGCGCTCTGGATAATATGATCGAGGGCATTCTTGCCGAATGCGGAGGTTGCTGCGTTTGCTGCACCTGCCATTGCATGATTGATCCAAGATGGAAAGACTGCGCGGGCACTATTACTAGCGGCGAAGATGAATTACTTGAGATGCTTAGCGAACGTCAAGATAACAGTCGATTGAGCTGCCAAGTGACCGTGACTGCCGCGATGGACGGTATGGTCGTCAGGTTGCCGGAATCACAATATTGAGTCTGACAAGAGGCGTAATTTACACCTCCTGTAATCGCTCCATGGCGCATATGAATTGACTACCTAATTAGGCGGTCGCGCTGGCCGGCTCTAAATACCCTAATGAATCAAGCCCATTCTCGGGCAATTGGCCCTGCTGATGATTCAGATAATTAATACAGGAAACGCGCAGAACTGAACTAAGATTGGTAACGTCGCCCATTTTGATCAGGGCTTCGTTATAGAGGTCCGACACAAACTGAGACAGCTTGGTGTTCTGCTCTTCCGCAATATGGTCTAAAATCCGCCAAAACACCATTTCAATGCACACGCTAGTGACATGCCCCTCAATGCGGATAGAGCGGGACTTTTTTTCAAACATAGCAGCATCGCCGCCTAAAAATACTTCGCACATATGCCTGACTTCTCCAGATTACTCTTCAATAATCATAAAAGTCTCACGCAAAGAAGTCCAGCCCTACTTTATTCATTAAAGTCCTGAAAATGCCAACCCCCTGTGCCTAGATTTACTCCGCTATGAGCTGCCTTTTAGGGGAGCTGACGCCAGCAGGCTCGAGTCATTTGAATTGGCGCTAGGAACCAGATTTACACCAAAGGCTTCGGCCAACGCCTTATACTCAATCCAAGACAGGACCGCCGTTATGGGCGTACCTTTACCTTCATCAAACACTAGTGGTCCATAAACATTCGCCGTATAAATCAAGTCGTCCGTACCAACACTCTGTGTGGCTTCATGTCGGGCGCCAGAGGGCTCAAAAAACCATACGCCGGGGCCATAGCCCTCCGGTGGCCCTGCTCGATAGCCAATATAGCCGTTCAAAACCAAGAAATCGCTGGCGCCTAGGTGGGTGTGTCCCCCAGCAACGCCAGAGTGTCGAACAATCAAAGATACCGTACCGTTGTCCTCACTGACTCGTAAAATTTTCAGTCCAATATTTGGCAGAGTTGGAATTATTCCCCATGGTACCTGCTTAGTATCCACAAAATGCGGGTGACTGTAACCGGCGCCTGCGTCGGCACTATCTGCTTCAGCAATCACAAGCTTCCTAGCGTCGGTGGCAAAAATTGCTAGGGGCTCAGATGCATTTTTTAAGGGCTCAGGTCGGTCCTGTATGCATCCCGCCAAGGTGCTAGGAACTAGCGCCACGCCATGTTCCAGAGCCTTGCGCATAATGTCTAGGCTGGTGAGAATAGTTGACACCGCATGCTGGCGATCTAGAAAGGCCACGGCTCCGTAAAAATTGACTAACAGCTCAGACTCTGTTTCGGCATATATTCCAGCAACCTTGGAGTTGGCGGAAATATATCCCCAGGTACCGGGAGTGAGCAGGCTTACTTGGTCACCCTGACTGTAACGGATGCTGCCCGATAGCAGCAGCATGTCCATGCCACTCAGATAA
>Ga0209709_10004047_pt1 | contig 11943 bp, 14 predicted proteins | sample ArcticOcean_MG_C_2_FD_187435 | JGI IMG/M metagenome (GOLD analysis project Ga0209709, IMG submission 187435) | Marine microbial communities from western Arctic Ocean - ArcticOcean_MG_CB4_136 (SPAdes) (version 2) | ecosystem: Environmental > Aquatic > Marine > Oceanic | place: Arctic Ocean... | reverse complement strand
TTTTTTAAAGAAGGATTTTTCATCTAAATTTGAAATACAGATTAAACATAAAAATATTAAAAATTTAACTCAATGTTCCAGACTTTTAGATGAAATTTTAAATAGAAAACCAAACAAGCATTTGCCTTATGTTGGTGCTGCTGCATTTTCTCATAAAGGAGGACTACATGTTTCTGCTGTTCAAAAAGACCCAAAAACATATGAACATATAAATCCTGAAGAGGTTGGTAATTCTAGAAATATTGTTGTTTCAGATCAATCAGGTAAATCGAATATTATTTCAAGGTTAAAAACTATTGGAATTGAAATAGAAGAAAATGATCCTAAAATTAAAAAACTCCTAGAAGAAGTAAAAGATAGAGAATTTATAGGATATAGTTATGATGGTGCAGATGCCTCATTCGAGTTGCTGGCTAGAAGAATTATAGGTGAAATACCAAGGTATATTTTAATACAAGAATATGACGTTTCAGTTAAAAAAAACTCAACTGGTGAAATTATTTCATTAGCAAAAGCCCAATTAGAAGTTGATGGTGAAAAAATTATTTGTGAAGGACAGGGTAATGGACCAGTAAATGCCTTAGATAATGCGATTAGACAAAATGTAGATCGACTAAATAAATATTCAAAATATTTAAAAGATCTTAAATTAGTAGATTATAAAGTTAGAATTTTAAATACTGGAACTGAAGCTGTGACTAGAGTTTCAATTGAAAGTACAGACTCAAAAGGTAAAAATTGGTTTACTATTGGTGTTTCTGCAAACATTATAGATGCTTCCTTTAAAGCGTTAGTTGATAGTTTGGATTATAAATTGTTCAAAGATAATGCCCCTGCTAGTCTTTAATGTCATTTAATAATATTTCATTTATTTTACATCAACCTCAGTTATCTGAAAATATAGGTGCCTGTGCTAGAGCAATAAAGAATTTCAATTTTAAAAAATTAGTTATTGTAAAATCAAAACCAATTTTTCCAAATGATAAAATTTTAGCAACATCTGTTGGTGCCAAAGATCTAATTTTAAATGCTAAAGTTTATGAAACTCTAGAGACGGCAGTTAAAAAAGTAGACTACGTTATTGCCACATCAGCAAGATTTAGAAATAAGAATATTAAACATATTAACTTAGATAATTTAAAGAAAATTAATTTTAATAAGAAAGTTGCATTTTTATTTGGTTCAGAAGCATCTGGACTATCTAATAATGAAATTAGTTATGCAAATTACACTATGCAAATACCAACTAATCCTGATTTTAAATCTTTAAATCTATCCCATAGTGTTATTATTATTGCACACACAGTAGCAAGTATTATTAACTTAAAAGGTGCAAAATATTCTAAATCAAAAAAAGTGTCTCTTGCAAGTAAAAAGGACATACAGGCAATGACTAATTTATGTATAAAAAAGTTAGAAGAAAAAAGCTTTTTTAAACCTCAAGAGAAGAGATCTATTATGCTAGAAAACTTAAGAAGTATTTTTTCTAAAATGGAGATATCAGAGAAAGAAATACGTATTTTATCAGGTGTATTTGCTAGTTTAGCCAAAAAAGGTTGATTGACAAAATAATGAGTAAGTTTATAACCCAACTACCAAATGACAAAAAGAATAAGTTCTAAACATAAAATAGACAGAAGGTTAAAGATAAACCTATGGGGTAGACCAAAAAGCCCTTTTAACACTAGAGCATATGGTCCAGGTCAACACGGACAATCTAGACAAGGAAAACCTTCTGATTATGGAATTCAATTACAAGCTAAACAAAAATTAAAAGGTTACTATGGTAACATTAATGAAAGACAATTTAGAAATATTTACAAAAAAGCTGCAATGCAAAAAGGTGATACTGGTGAGAATTTAATTGGATTACTTGAAAGAAGACTTGATGCTGTTGTGTATAGAGCAAGATTCTCGACAACAATTTTTTCTGCGAGACAACTCATTAACCATGGTCATGTAAAAGTTAATGGCAAAAAAGTTAATATTGCAAGTTATGTTGTTACAGAGGAAGATACGATAGAAATTAGAGATAAATCTAAACAGTTAGCATTTATTGATATTGCTTTAGCAAATAAAGAAAGAGAAACTCCAGAATATATTCATATGGATGAAAAAAATAAAAAAGTTACATTTGTAAGAGTGCCAAAGTTTGAAGAAGTTCCTTACCCTGTTGTTATGGAACCAAACTTAGTAATCGAATACTATTCAAGATAATCAGTCATTGATTAAAAGAACATCAAAAATATTTATAGAAAAAATCCTATCTTCAAATCCAAGTTGGAATATTTTGGACATTGGGTGTGGACATGGTGCTAACAAATTTGCAAATATAATTTGTGATGTTCAAGATTTATCAAAACATTACCCAAATAAAAAATTTATTAGATTAATAGAAAAAAAGTTACCATTTAAAGACAAAGAATTTGATTTTGTAATTTCAAGTCATGTTATTGAGCATGTAGAGGACGTGGAGTTTTTCATTAAAGAATTAGAGAGAATATCAAAACAAGGCTATATAGAATTACCCACTATGCTAGAGGATAATTTAGTTTTTGAAAATAAAAAGGACCACATATGGCATATGGATTTTAATGATGTTGACTTTAAATTATTAATTTCTAGAAAAGTTCAATACTTTGAGCCAGTTCTAACAGTGTCTTCAATTAAAAAGTTAAATAAAATTTTCAGACGGAGTCTTATTCTGGAGTTACATTGGAAGAATAAAATTGATTATGAAATAAAAAATTTAGTTAGTAAGAGTCATCAGAAAATATCAATAACATCATTGTTAAAAAAATATTTTTCAAAAAGATTGAGAATGTTCTTTAAATAGTTACTTCTTAAAATTAATTCCTTTATTCTCTAGAACTTTTTTTAATTCACCATTTTCATACATTTCTTTAACGATGTCACAGCCACCAACAAATTCACCTTTAATATAAACTTGTGGAATAGTAGGCCAATCACTGAATTCTTTTATGCCTTCCCTTATAGATTGGCTTTCAAGAACATTTATTCCTTTATAATTAACTTCTAATATTTTTAACATATTTGATACAGCCATAGAAAATCCACACTGAGGAGCTTCAGGAGTTCCTTTCATAAATAAGCAAACTTCATTATTAGTAATTTCGTTATTAATTAAATCTTTAGTTGGTTGATCCATTTTATTGCTCCTTTGTTTTAATTGCTAAAGCGTGCAGTTCATTACCCATTTTTCCTTTAAGGGAATTATACACCATTTTATGTTGTTCAATTTTACTTTTTCCAGAAAATTTACTTGAAGTAATTGTTGCTGAGTAGTGATTACTATCTCCTGCTAGGTCTTGAATATCTATTGTAGCATCAGGTAAAGCTTCTTTAATAAGTGTTTCAATTTCTTTTATATCCATTGCCATTTATTTACTCATGTAGTTAGTTAACCAAGTTGTATGCGATTTAATCAGATCGTCAATTGATACTTTTGTCTTATTATCAATAACTAGATCATTTTCATTTACTGTTCCAAGCTCATCAAAATGTACAGAGTTCTCTTGAAGTATTTTGGTAACATTTTCAAGATCATCTTTACTAATTTCTATAATATATCTACCTTGGTCTTCGCCAAACAAGTATTCAAATTTGTTAATTAAATGGTTAGTTTTCTTAAGGGTTACTCCTTTTTTACCTTTAATACACATTTTAGATAAAGCGGTAATAATTCCACCTAAGGACACATCGTGCGCAGCTTTAATAAATTTTTTATAGATAAGTTTTAAGACAGTTTCACCATTATTTTTTTCATTAAAAAGATTAATTTCCGGTGGAGGGCCATTTTTTTCATTTAAAATTTCTCTTGCAAATAAACTTTGATCTAAGTGTCCCTCAGTTTTTCCTATCACTAAAAGAATATTCTCAGTCTTCTTAAGATCCATCGTAACCATGTTTTTATAATTTTTAATTAAACCCACACCACCAATTGCTGGAGTAGGTTTAATTCCAATATCTTTAGTTTGATTGTAAAAAGAAACATTTCCAGAAACGACTGGAAAATCCAAATAAGAACTGGCCTCACCTAAGCCTTGAACACATTCTACAAACTCACCCATATTTTCTTCATTCTCAGGGCTCCCAAAATTTAAACAGTTAGTAATTGCAATTGGTTTTGCGCCAACAGAAATTAAATTTCTCCAACTCTCACAAACAATTTGTTTTCCACCACTTAAAGGATGTGCCCAACAATAAACTGCTGATGAATCTACAGAAGCTGCAACAGCTTTATCGGTCCCATGAATTCTAACTACACCTGCGTCTCCTCCAGGTTTTTGAATAGTATCACCCATAACTGTATGATCATATTGTTGCCAAATCCATTCTTTGCTACATACATTTGGGTTAGATAGAATTTTATTTAAAACATTTATTACTTTTAAATTTTTAAACTCTTCTTTTGCAATTTTTATTTTTTTTGGTAATTTAGCTTTCTTCCATTTTCGATCATACATTGGCGAGTTTTCAACCAAAGTGTTAACTGGAATGTCTGCAACTTTTTCTTTATTAAAATAAAGTTCAATTTTTTTACTTTTTGTTGTTTTACCAATTACTGCAAAATCCAGATTCCATTTATCAAATATTTTTTTAGCCATCTCTTCTTTCCCATTTTCTAAAACAATAAGCATTCTCTCTTGACTTTCTGAAAGCATGATTTCATAAGGAGTCATCATCGTTTCTCGGCACGGAACCATATTTAAATTAATTTCAATACCAAGATTTCCTTTAGATGCCATTTCTATACTTGATGAAGTTAATCCTGCCGCACCCATGTCTTGAATAGCTATAATTGAGTCTCCAGCCATTAACTCTAAACAAGCTTCTAATAAAAGTTTTTCTGTAAAAGGGTCCCCAACCTGCACTGTTGGTTTCTTTTCTTCAATTTTATCATCAAAAGAAGCTGAAGCCATGCTTGCTCCATGAATTCCGTCTCTACCAGTTTTTGAACCAACATAAATAACAGGCTTTCCTAAACCAGCAGCTTTTGAATAAAAAATCTTATTCTTTTTAACTAACCCTAGTGTCATAGCATTTACTAGAATGTTGCCATTGTAAGACTCGTCAAAACTAGTTTGACCAGCAATTGTTGGAACACCCATGCAATTTCCATACCCACCAATTCCATGAACAACCCCACGTAGTAAATTCTTAGTCTTTTTATTTTGAGAAGATCCGAAGTGAATTGAATTAAGGTTAGCAATAGGCCTTGCTCCCATTGTAAAAATATCCCTCATAATTCCACCCACACCAGTTGCAGCTCCCTGATAGGGCTCAATAAAAGAGGGATGGTTATGACTCTCTATCTTAAAAACTATCGCATCATCGTCCCCAATATCAATAACACCAGCATTTTCACCTGGGCCTTGAATCACATTTTTTCCTTTGGTAGGTAAATTTTTAAGATGAAATCTTGATGATTTATAAGAACAATGTTCATTCCACATTGCAGAAAAAATTCCTAGCTCAGTGATATTAGGAACTCTTTTTAATAAGTCACAGATTTTTTTATATTCATCCTTTTTTAAACCATGATCAATTGCAATTTTTTCGTTAACTATCATTATCTTAAATTGTTAATTAGGTTTTTAAAAAATATTGAACCATCCTCACCAGATAGTGCAGGGTCAATCATTCGTTCAGGATGAGGCATCATCCCTAAAATATTTTTTTCTTTATTAAAAATACCAGCAATATTTTTAATAGAGCCATTAGGGTTATTTTCTTCATTAACATTTCCAATTTCATTTGAATAGAATAAAGCTATTTGATTATTGTCATCAATTTCTTTTATTTGTTCTTTTGAACAAAAGTAATTTCCTTCATTATGAGCAATATGAAATTCAAGTGTATCTTTCTTTATACCTTTAAAATATGAATTTTCTTTATTGTTAACTTTTACAAATACATTTTTACAGATAAATTCTAAGTACTTATTTCTAAGTAATACACCTGGAAGTAAACCTGCTTCTACTAAAATTTGAAAACCATTACAGATACCCATAACCTTGCCACCTCCTTGTGCAAAATTAAGTACAGATTTCATAATCTTAGATTTTGAAGCCATACTTCCACATCTAAGATAATCACCATAAGAAAAGCCACCTGGTAAAACTACCAAGTCACTTTTTGGTAGCTCCAGATCATCATGCCAAACCATTTTATTTTTAAAACCAAATTTCTTTAAGGCAACATCCATATCTCTATCACAATTAGATCCAGGAAAAGTTATTACAGATGAATTCATTATTTATTATTGTGACTCAATAATTTTATAATTTTCTATTACTAAATTAGCTAAAAGTTTTTTACACATTTCTTCCACTTTTTCTTGAGCTTTTTTTTGGTCATTTTCTTTGGTATCAATTTCAAAATATTTCCCTTGTCTTACCTCATTAATATTGTCAAAACCCATGCCATCTAATGTTTGGTGTATAACCTTACCTTGTGGGTCTAGTACGTCTTTTTTAAGAGTAATAATTACTGATATCTTCATATCTACTTTCTTTTTTTAATTGATCTAAGTTTTGTAACGTTGACTGCACTTACATTTGTGTTTTCATGAAGAATTCCTAGTCTTTTTGCTACCTCTGTATAAGCTGGTATTAGATCTCCCAAGTCTTTTCTAAATCGATCTTTATCAAGCTTCTTATCAGTAACCGAATCCCATAATCTACATGTATCGGGGCTTATTTCATCAGCTAAGATAACTTCAGATTTCCCGTTTACTTTAAGTCTTCCGAACTCTAGTTTAAAATCTATTAACTTAATTCCCACACCTCTAAACATACCGATCATAAAATCATTAACTCTCAAAATCATTTTTTTAATTGTTTCTAATTCTTGTTTTGATGCCCAATCAAATGCTAAAATGTGTTCTTCAGCTATTAGTGGGTCACCTAATTTATCATCTTTTAGGCAATATTCTAATAATGGTTCTTTTAAAACCATACCATCTTCAATACCAAGTCTTTTTGTTATAGAGCCAGTAGCAACATTCCTTATAATGAATTCTATTGGAATAATTTCAACAAGTTTAATAATTTGCTCTCGCATGTTTAATCTTTTTATTAAATGATTTTTAATTCCTATTTGACCTAAGTTTACAAGAATGTGTTCAGATATTCTATTGTTTAAAACACCTTTGCCTTCAATTGTAGATTTTTTTAAATTATTAAAAGCAGTTGCGTCATCCTTAAAATATTGAATAACTAGATTTTTATCAGTTGTTGCGTAAATAATTTTTGCTTTACCTTCATATAATTTTTTACCTTTTTTCATTATTTAAAGACTCTTCTAAAGATTAAATCTACGTTTTTAAAGTGAGATGAATAATTGAATATTGCTTTTAGTTTTTTAGAAGAAATTTTAGTCATAATAAATTTATCATTTTTTATAACATCAAATAAATTTAAATTTTCAGCAAAACATTTCTTAGCATAGTTTTGAACCATTTTATAAGATTGTTCTCTACTTAAACCTGACTTTGTTAGTTCAAGCATAATTTCTTGTGAAAATATTAAACCTTTTGTTAAGTTTAAATTTTCAATCATTTTTTTTGGATACACAATTATTTTATTTAAAATGTCTCCAAGTCTGACTAAAGCAAAATCTAAAGTTATGTTTGCATCTGGCCCAATATTTCTTTCAACACTTGAGTGAGAAATATCTCTTTCATGCCATAATGCAATATTTTCTAAAGCAGGGATCACGGCACTTCTAACCATTCTTGCAAGGCCAGTTAAGTTTTCACTTAGGATAGGGTTTTTTTTGTGTGGCATCGCTGAAGAGCCTTTCTGATCTTTTGAAAAATATTCTTGTAGTTCATAAACCTCTGTTCTTTGTAAATGTCTAATCTCTGTAGCAACCCTCTCAACAGAACCTGCAATTATTCCAAGAATAGAAAAATAGAATGCATGTCGATCTCTCGGTATTACTTGAGTTGAGATGGGTTCAATTTTTAAGTCAAGTTTTTTAGCAACATGTCTTTCAACACTTGGACTTATGTTTGCAAAAGTACCAACAGCACCTGAAATTGCACACGTTGAAATTTCATCAATTGCAGCAACTAATCTTTTTCTGTTTCTTTTAAATTCCTCATAAAACGAAGCAAGTTTTAAGCCAAAAGTAATGGGCTCTGCGTGTATGCCATGACTTCTTCCCATACAAGGTGTGTATTTGTATTTTTTAGCCTGTTTTTTTAATACTTTTAAAATTTGATCAATATCATTTAATAAAATTTTACCAGATTGAACTAATTGAATATTTAAGCTTGTATCTAAGACATCAGAAGATGTCATTCCTTGGTGAAGATATCTTGCTTTAATTCCAGCTTTTTCTGTAACAGAGGTTAAAAAAGCTATCACATCATGTTTAACCTTAGATTCAATTTGGTGAATTCTTTTAACATTAATTTTAGCTTTTTTTCTAACAACAAAGGCCACACCTTTTGGGATTTGACCCATTTTTTCCATTGCTTCAGCCGCTGCAACCTCTACATCAAGCCAGATTTTGTATTTGTTTTCTTCTGACCATATGTCAGTAAGTTGTTTTCTAGAGTATCTTTCAATCATTAATTATAAATAAGGGGGCTTAGAATAACCTTTAGCAGATTCTGTAAAGATTTCATAACCATTTTCAGTAATACCTAATGTGTGCTCAAATTGTGCTGATAAAGATTTATCTTTTGTAACAGCTGTCCATCCATCTTTTAACATTTTGACATCCCATTCACCCACATTTATCATAGGTTCGATTGTAAAAGTCATACCAGGTTTAAGCTCCATACCAGTATTTTTTCTACCATAATGTAAAATATTTGGAGGTTCATGAAACGTCGTACTTATCCCATGACCACAAAAATCCCTTACAACTGAATAACCTTTTTTTTCTACAAAGGATTGTATTTCATATCCAATGTCACCAAGTCTTAATCCTGGTTTTAATAATCTTATAGCTCCCATCATAGATTCATAGGTAGCATCAATTAGATTGTTGACTTTAACAGGAGTCCTGCCAATACAAAACATTCTACTGGTATCACCATAATGATCATTAATTATTGCGGTAACATCAACATTAAGAGCATCACCTTCATTTAAAACTCTGTCAGAAGGTATACCATGGCAAACAACATGATTTAAAGAGGTACACAATGATTTTTTAAAACCTCGATAAAATAGTGGAGCAGAGTAGGCACCATTATCTCTTATAAATTCATAACCCAATTTATCTATAAATTCCGTAGTAACACCGGGTTTAATATTATCTGTAAGCATATCAAGAGTTTTGGCAGCAAGCTTTCCTGCCACTCTCATTTTTTCAAATTTTTCAGAATAATTAGGCATTAATAATTTTAATTTTTTTTTCTATTCTAATTTCTTTTAAGTTTATTTTACAACGATAAGCTAAAAAAATAACACCAGCTTTTTTGGCAAGTAAATAATTTTCATAATATTCTTTATCAATATCTTTGGCTATTTTAAAGCTCTCAACACCCTGTATTTGAATTAAGAACAACAAATAAGATTTATAACCCTTTTTAATAGCTGAAGTAAGGGCTTTTAAATGTTTAGACCCTCTAGAAGTGATTGAATCTGGGAATTCTGCAGTTTTTAAATCTCTAAATAATGTAACATTTTTAACTTCAACAAATATTTTTTGTTTATTTTTTTCAACTAAAAAATCAAATCTTGTTTCTTTATCAAAATATACCTCAGGTTTTATGTTGTCATTATTGGATATTTCTTTAACAAGGTTATTAGATAATCCGTGATAAGCAATTTTATTTGCAAAATGAGTATTAACACCCACAAAATTTTTTTTAACTTTAATTATCTCAAGAGTATATTTTAATTTTCTTTTAGGGTCGTCATTTTTAGATACAAAAACTTCATTCCCCTCATCTAACAAACCCTTCATTGATCCAGTATTAGGGCAATGCGCAGTAATAATTTCTTTGTCTATTTTAATATCTGTAAAAAACCTCTTATATCTCTTTATAAGTTTGCCTTTTATTAAAGCTTTAGTAAATTCCATTTCTAAATTATACATTCAAAATGATTAAAAACACAAAAGTTAATGCCGCAATATTAATTATAGGAAATGAAATTTTATCTGGTAGAACTCAGGATACTAATACCTCAACTATAGCAACTTGGCTTAATTCAATAGGAGTTAAAGTTAATGAAGTTAGAATAATTCCAGATATTGAAAAAACAATAATTGATACATTAAATCTATTGAGGTCAAATTATAATTATGTTTTTACAACTGGGGGTATTGGTCCCACTCATGATGATATTACAGCAGAGTCTGTTTCAAAAGCCTTTGCATTAAAATATGAAGTACATAAAGAGGCGTTTAAAATTTTAGAATCATATTACAAGCCAGGAGAATTTAACGAAGGTAGACAAAAAATGATTTGGATGCCGGAGGGTGCTAATTTGATTTTAAATCCTACTAGTGGAGCCCCAGGTTTTAATATTGAAAATGTATTTTGTTTACCTGGAGTACCTTCAATTTTAAAATCAATGTTAGGTGGATTAACCAACTCTATAGTAGGGGGGGAACCAATCTTGAGTTTAACAATAAGCTTAAGAACTGTAGAAAGTGAAATAGCTGACTCTTTAACAAAAGTTCAAAATGATAATAATGATGTTGAAATTGGGAGTTACCCTTTTTTTCAAGCTGGAAAGTTAGGTGTATCAATTGTAATAAGATCTGAGGATCAATCTAAAATTGATAATTGCAATTCTGAAATTTTACAATTTGTTAATAAAAAAAAAATTGAAGTAGTAGATCGTTAAATGCTTTATTTTGCTTATGGTAGTAATCTACACCATCTTCAAATGAAAAAAAGATGCAAAGATAGTATTTTTTTAAAAAAGATAAATTTAAAAAATTTTAGATTAACGTTCAGAAATATGTATGCAGATATAGAATTTAAAAAAAATTTAATCGTTACAGGAGCATTATTTGAAATTTCTAAAAGCGATGAGAAAAAATTAGATATGTACGAAGATTATCCAATTATATATAAAAAATATTATTTTACTTATTATGGGAAAAAAGTGATGACATACTCTATGACAAAAAAAACAAATTTTACCTTTCCATCCGAACGCTATCTGAATATCATTAAAAAAGGTTATAAAGATTGTGATCTTGATAAAAGTTATCTTAAAAAAGCTTTAAAAAATTAGATTAGTGATGTTTAGAAAAATCTATATTTTATAAGTGTTCTTATTGCAGCCAAGCCATCTAAAACAGAAATTTTTTTACCATCCTTAAAAGACCTTCCATTGTAGGAAATCTTTACCTCTGTTATTTTAATATCTAATTTTGAAATTTTTGTTGTAATTTCTGGACAAAAACTAAAACCATTTTCTATTAATTTAATTTTTTTAAAAATTTTAGAATTAAAAGCTTTATAACAAGTGTGTGCATCTGTGAGGTTTTGATTGTTTAATATGTTTGAAAGCAATGTTAGAGCATGATTAGCAAAAACTCTGAAGTTTGAGGTAAAATTGTTATAAATATATCTATTTGTATTTAAAACTCTTGATCCATAGACCACTTTAATACTCTTTTTCTTTAAAATCTTTATAATTTTTTTAAAGTCTTTAGGACTATATTCAAGGTCAGCATCTTGAATTATGATAAATTCACCTCTAACATGAGGTTGTGCTAATTTAATTGCATGGCCTTTACCAAAGTTATTTTTACAGTAAATTATTTTATCAATTTTTTTTTTTGAAAATTTTTTTAATTCATTAGTAGTTCCATCAGTTGAACCATCATCAACTATAATGATTTGTTTATTAAGATTTTTTATTTTTAAAATCTTGTTAATTATTATTCTGATAGTTTTCTTTTCATTATAAACAGGTATTATTATAGATAACATATTAG
>Ga0209709_10004046_pt1 | contig 11948 bp, 2 predicted proteins | sample ArcticOcean_MG_C_2_FD_187435 | JGI IMG/M metagenome (GOLD analysis project Ga0209709, IMG submission 187435) | Marine microbial communities from western Arctic Ocean - ArcticOcean_MG_CB4_136 (SPAdes) (version 2) | ecosystem: Environmental > Aquatic > Marine > Oceanic | place: Arctic Ocean... | reverse complement strand
ATTCAAATCTCCAATAGCCTTAGAAGATAGATCACTTATGAATGTTCCATTCATATTTTCGCAAGACGGTATGGATGATAATAACTTTTTACAATTTTGTGACAAGCGAGGCCTCAAGACTTTGAAAGGGCACCGATCTGTCGGCGGATTTCGAGCTTCCATTTATAATGCCATGCCGGAAGATGGTGTGCATGCTTTAATTGCCGCAATGCAGGCGTATGAAGGTTAGCATGTCACTAAATGCTTTTTTCTTCTTTTGGTAGCACTGGATTTAAAGGGAAAAATTATTGTAAAATACTAAATATTTTCCTTTACCTTTAATCTCATAGATTTAACTCAAATGGCTATGTTGAATAAATCATTATATAGTATCATATTTTTTATTAGTATCCTGATAGGTCAGAACACAAAACCTACAGTAGCCATTCTAGACTTCGAAGGACAAGGCGTTGATGCTTCCGAAGTACAAACTCTATCCGAACGTATGCGCACCGAAATCGGCAACACCAAGGCAGTACGACTGATCGAACGCAAGGCGGTGGAAAAGATTATGATGGAACAGGGCCTGCAACAGTCTGGGTGTACCACCGATGAGTGTGCAGCAGAAGTTGGCCAGCTTTTGGGTGTCCAGTTCATGATTTCTGGTTCCATTGGTAAAATGGGAAAAAGTTTTACAATAGACACCAAAATGTTTTCTGTGGAAACTGGTGAAACTGTAAGATCTAAAAGCGCCACTCATGATGGAGATATATCCGGACTTTTAACAGAGATGGAGATCCTGGCCTGGGAGATTGTTGGCCTTGATGCGCCCCAAAAGTTAAAATTGAAACGTGCCGGAACGGAAGCCCAGCGCACGGTGGCTGTACTGGATTTTGAAGGGCGAGGCATTACCATGCAGGAAGCCCAGACCCTGACCGATCGTTTTACCACGTCCCTCTCTTCTACAGATAAAGTGATCCTGGTGGAGCGGGGCACCATGAATGATGTGCTGCAGGAGCAGGGCTTTGATTCAGGCGAATGCACCAGTGATGAGTGTGCCGCAGAAGTAGGAGCCATGCTTGGTGTGGAATATATGATCTCCGGCGCCATTGGAAAGATCGGTAACGCCTATACCATTGATGCCAAAATGTTCGCTGTGGCCACGGGAGCTGCAGAAAGCATGAAAAGTATTACTTATGCTGGTGCGGTGGAAGGGCTCATTCTAGAGATTGAAATCCTGGCCTGGGATATTCTGAGCTTGGATCCGCCCAGGGCGTTAAAAAGGAAACGGAAACAGGGGGTACCGGACTACAATGCAGTTGGAGTTAATCGGAAGACCAAGACCGGTGCGCTGGTGCGCTCCATCGTTCCAGGGTACGGCCAGATTTATAGTGGTAATAAAGTGTTTGGTTATGGGTTCCTGATCCTGGAAGCAGGGATGATCGGTATGGTAGCCAAGAGCAATTCCGACTATATATCCTATGAAAATGAGTACAATACCCAGCTTGTCAACTATAATGGGGCCACGGTTCCAGGAGATATTGCCAATTACAAGGCACAGGTAGACCAGGCCCGGGATGATATGATCAGCGCCAATGACCAGCTTACACTGTTTTCCGCAGCCGCTGGCGGAGTATTCCTGATCAGTGCCATTCATGCTTTTTTAACTGGCCCTGACCTGGCTGACAATGGATCCAAACTGCCTATCCGATTGGCCTATGACCCCACACTAAATCAAACACAATTACGGTGGGAAATTTCCTTGTGAAACATTTAAGATTATTTTTAATCCTGTCGCTGTTGTTGCTATTCTCCTGCGGAAAAGAGATCCCGGAAGAAGATGTATTCGAAAATCCCTTGGATGAAGACGAAGTAACCTATGAAACGCCTGCACTGACATTTTATCCTGTTGATATCAGCATTGATCTTGGCTCTAGTCAGGCCGTGGACGTATATGTCCTTGGTATTGAGAATTTGGCCGGTAGCTACGTCAAGCTAAGTTATGATAAGAATAAGCTTTCTGTGCTGTCCTTAAGTGTTGGGGATTTCTTTTCTGATGCGGTCCAGGTGCCGGTGTTTTTTTATGATGATGATGCGGTTAACGGCATCATTGAGATCAATACATCTTTTCTGGGTAGTGACTCCGTATCTGTGTCCGGCACAGGTAAGCTTGCATCTATTGTATTCCAATCCACAACGGATGGTCAGTCCAGTCTCTTATTTGACCCAGATTGTGAATTTGTAGACCCAAATGATACTGCTATAGTGATCAAGGGTTTTGGCGTAGGAGTGGTCAATGCGCCGTAGTATTCTATTTGCATTAGGTTTTAATTCAATTTTGTTTGGACAGCTGTCCTTTTCTGCAGCTGACATTGCTACATCACCAGATAAACCCCTTGCTGTTTTTGTGGCTGATATGGATAATGACGGGGATATGGATATTGTTTCTGCCTCTAGAAATGATGATGCCATAGCCTGGTATGAAAATGATGGTGCTGCGAATCCATCCTGGACTGCTGCTGATATTACGATCAGTGCCGATGGTGCAAGTGGTGTATTCGTAGCTGATATGGATAATGATGGGGACATGGATATTGTTTCCGCTTCTAGATATGATGATGCCATTTCCTGGTACGAAAATGATGGTGCTGCGAATCCGTCATGGACCGCAGAGAATATTGCCACCAGTGCTGATGGTGCGTATTCTGTATTTGTAGCTGATATGGATAATGATGGGGACGTGGATATTGTTTCCGCATCGATTGATGATAATACCATTGCCTGGTATGAAAACAATGGGGCAGCCGATCCATCCTGGTCTGCCACCGATATTTCAACATCCGCTGACAACGCACGGTCTGTATTTGCGGCCGACATGGATAATGACGGGGATATGGATATTGTTTCTGCATCTAAAGATGATGATGCCATTTCTTGGTACGAAAATGATGGGGCTGCGAATCCCACCTGGACTGCAGCATATATTTCCACTAGCGCTGATGGGGCTTTTTCTGTATTTGCGGCCGACATGGATAATGACGGGGATATGGATATTGTTTCTGCATCGGAAGAAGATGATGCCATAGCCTGGTATGAAAATGATGGCAATGCTAATCCCACCTGGACTGCAGCTGATATTGCTACATCGGCAGATGGTGCCCAGTCCGTATTTGCAGCCGACATGGATAATGATGGTGATATGGACATCGTTTCTGCATCATATTTTGATGATACCATAGCCTGGTATGAAAATGATGGCAATGCTAATCCCACCTGGACTGCAGCGGACATTGCTACATCGGCAGATGGTGCAGCATCAGTATTTGCAGCCGATATGGATAGTGATGGGGATATGGACATCGTTTCCACGGGATATGATGATAATACTATCGCCTGGTACGAAAACACCACTTCCACAGCGTTTGAGCCTTCGTTTACTGCAGCAGATATTTCCACCAGTGCTACTGGAGCATCCAATGTTTCTGCAGCGGATATGGATAATGATGGGGATATGGATATTCTTTCTGCATCAGCAAATAATGATGAAATCAGGTGGTATGAAAATGATGGTGCTATTAATCCGTCTTGGTCTGCCATAACTATTAGCTCAGCTGCTGATTATGTCTCCGGGCTTCATCATGCAGATTTAGATAATGATGGAGACATGGATGTTATATCCGCATCATATAGTGATGATAAGCTTGCATGGTATGAAAATGATGGCGCTGCTGATCCGAGTTTTACAACCCGAAATATTTCTACTTCTGTTAATGGTGCCTATGATGTTTATACTGCTGATCTAGATAATGATGGAGATATGGATATTTTAGTTACAGCACATAGTGATGATAAAATTTATTGGTATGAAAATGATGGCGCTGCCGACCCGAGTTTTTCTCAAGTAACGGTTGTTTCTTCTGTTGATGAACCTGCCTGTGTATATGCAGCAGATATGGACAATGATGGTGACATAGATGTTATCGGCGCAATTGAAAGCGATGATCAAATTGCTTGGTATGAAAATGACGGAGCTGCGGATCCAAGTTTTACAGCACGTTCAGTAACTACTAGCGCAGATGGTGCAAATGGTGTTTTTGCAGTGGATATCGATCGTGATGGGGATATGGATCTTATATCATCATCACATAATGATGACAAAATTGCCTGGTATGAAAATGATGGTGCAGTAGATCCATCTTTTACAACACATACTATTGCTACTAGTGCGGATAATGCACAATCAGTGTTTGCAGCTGATATGGATAATGATGGGGATATTGATATTATATCTGGTTCATATAATGATGATGCTGTTTCCATTTATCTGAATGATGGGGCAGCAGATCCATCATTTTCTGCAAGTGATATTAATACATCTGCTGATGGTTTGTATGATGTTCATGTTGCTGATATGGATAATGATGGGGATATGGATGTGCTTTCTGCTTCATTTACTGATGCTACTATTGCCTGGTACGAAAACTCACCCATGGACCTTACCGCGCCATCAATACCTACAGGCCTAGTTGCCACTCCCGGCAACGCCCAAGTAGTTTTAACCTGGACGGCCAACGGTGAAAGCGATTTGGCCAGCTACAAGGTTTACGGCGGCACCAGCGCAACTCCCACAACATTGCTTTCAACAGTTACCTCCGGAACGGAAACATACACCCATTCCAGCCTGACCAACGGCACTACCTATTACTACCGTATTTCTGCAGTGGATAATGCGGGGAATGAGAGTGATAAGACAGCGGATGTGATTTCGCTGCCACATGATACAGATGGTAGTTATAGTTTGAGTTTTGATGGGGTGAATGATTATTTGGAAGGTTCTGCATCATCCGATTTAACATTGACCAATGATTTTTCAATGAGTTGGTGGGTAAATACGTCTAGCAATCAGATGGATTATATTTTTTCTCTTTTTAATAGTTCTACAACAGTATTTCAATATGCATTTTCCATGGATTCAAGAAAAGTCTATTGGCTTGAGCCTAATGCGACTTTTGAAGGAAATGGCGCCCAGTATAGTAATTCAGAAGCATCAAGCGGTATTTGGACGCATTTTGTTTGTACTTATGATGGATCCACATTTAATATTTACAAAGACGGTACAGTAGATGCTAGCAGGACAGTTAATGCATCCCTGGCTTCCGGAACATTTGATACATTCCGAATAGGAGTTTCACATGGTTTAGGAAACTACTTTACAGGATACTTGGATGAAGTAGTTATTTGGAATGATGCACTTACAACCGCCGAAGTCACCGCATTATATAATTCAGGTGTTCCACTGGCTGCCAGCAGTAATTCAGGAGATTACACATCATCATCAAACGTGCAGAGCTACTGGCGCTTTGCTGAAAATACAGGCTCTACAGCCTATGACTTAAGCGGCAACGGCAACCATGGCACTAACAATGGTACCACTTATAGCACGGATGTGCCTTCCGATATTTTTGCCCCCGCTACGCCCACCGGCCTGGTTGCCACACCCGGCAATGCCCAGGCGGTTTTAACCTGGACAGCCAATAGTGTAGGCGACCTGGCATCATACAAGGTTTACGGCGGCACCAGCGCCAGTCCCACCACGCTATTATCCACGGTAACATCGGGGCAGACTTATACCCATACCAGCCTTACCAATGGCACCCTTTACTACTATCGTATCTCAGCAGTGGATAATGCCGGAAATGAAAGTGATAAGACCAGTGATGTCTTTGCGATGCCCCATGATACAGATGGCAGCTACAGCCTTAGTTTTGACGGGGTGAATGATTATGTGGATTTAGGGACTGGATTCAATTTACCAGATTACACAATAGAAGTGAAATTAAAGATTAGTGACTCTGGAGAAGGTAGTATAATTGCCAAATCCGTTGGAGCTAATGCAGACGCATCGAGCTGGAAGATTATGCAAGCTGGTGGTATTGTACAGGTTGGGGTTGACGGTGATGGTTCGGTTCCCGTAATCACAGGAAATAATATAGCAGATAACAATTGGCATACTGTTACTGCTCAGAATACTGGTGAAGAAAGCATGTATCTTCATGTTGATGGTGTCTATTTAGGCGGCTCAAGTGGATATTATAATAGTACATCTACTCAAGTGAACATCGGGGCCCAGATGAATGGACCTTATTTTTTCAACGAAATGCTTATAGATGAAATTAGGATAAGTGAAATATCTCGGTATGGTGCATCTGCTTACGATGATGGTGATTGGCCGTCTGATAATAATACGGTTGCTCTCTACAAATTCAATGAAGGTGCAGGAACTACACTCTATGATTTGAGTGGCAACGGCAACCATGGCACCATCAATGGAGCGAGCTGGAGCTCGGATGTGCCTTCTGCCGATGTTACTGCCCCCGCCACCCCAACAAACCTAGTCGCCACTCCCGGCAACGCCCAGGTAGTATTGACCTGGACAGCAAACAGTGAGAGTGACCTGGCTAGTTATAAGGTCTATGGTGGTACCAGTTCCAGTCCTACGACCTTATTGTCCACTATATCTGCCGGTACGGAAACGTACACCCATACTAGCCTGACCAACGGCACCCTTTACTACTATCGCATATCCGCAGTGGATAATAACGGAAATGAGAGCAGTAAAAGCAGTGACGTAAGCACCAGTCCTAAACCACAAAAATATACAGTCAAGACAGATGGCAGCGGTGATTATACTGTGATCCAGACGGCTATTGATGCTACCACAGATGCGGATACAGTCTTGGTTTATGCAGGCACCTACACAGAGAACATCAACTACAACGGCAAGAATATTGTGGTGGGGTCATTATATCTTACTACCAGCGATACATCTTACATCTCATCTACGATCATTGATGGCAATGAGAGTGGGAGTGTAGTTACGTTTGAGAATGGGGAAACATCAAGTGCAAAACTTGTCGGTTTTACCATTCAAAATGGCTATTACCAAAAGGGAGGAGGTATTCTCATTAATGGAAACGGAGGCGAAAATTCTGGTACAAGTGCAACGATAAATAATATAGTGTTAAAAAATAATTTATCTACTGAATATGGCGGTGGCATTGCCGTAGAGCTGGGCGGTAATATAATTTTACAACAATCAAAATTGATTGATAATCAATCAAGTGGTGCTGGTCAAGGAGGTGGAATTTCCGTATGGGCATCCTCCACAGCAATAATAGAAAACACATTAATAGCAAATAATACTGGAGGGCACACTGGAGGCGTATTTTGTAAGAGTAGTTCAGCTACCTTGGTTAACACAACTCTTATCGGTAACACAGGCGTTTATGCGGGGACGAGTTCCAACAGCGGTGGAGACCTCACAATTCTAAATTGTATACTAAATAATAGTGGCAGCGAAGTTAACATAACGACCAGCAATTCTTCAGTTACAGTAAATAATTCAGGTATCAATGGAGGCGAAAGCGCAGTCTATAATAATTGGGGAACGTTAAACTGGGGCGCAACCAACATCGATACCGACCCTCTCTTCGTTGATGCCGCAAGTGGAAACTACCGTCTATCCGATTATTCCCCCGCCATTGGCGCTGGCACAGCCACAGGCGCACCCACAACAGACATTGAAGGCAACATCAGGCCCAACCCAGCCGGCTCTAACCCAGACATGGGCGCCTATGAAAATGCGCTGGGTTCACCATCTGCACCGCCTGTGCCAACCAATCTGGCGGCAACAGTGGGCAACGGCGTGGTCAACTTATCCTGGACCGGGAATGATTATGCCACCAGTTATTCTGTATATCGCTCCACAACCAGCGGTTCTGGTTTTACAGCTATTGCCACTGGATTAAGCACAGTCAGTTATGCCAATACAGGCTTAACGAATGAAACGACCTATTACTATAAAGTATCTGCCACGGGAGCAGGAGGAGAAAGTGATTTAACTGCAGAAATAGGCGCCAAACCAAAAGCACAGAAATATACAGTTAAGACTGACGACACTGGAGACTATACTGTGATCCAGGCAGCCATTGATGCTACCACGGATGCGGATACAGTTTTGGTCTACGCTGGCACCTACACAGAGAATATTAACTACAACGGCAAGAATATTGTGGTGGGGTCGCTGTATCTTACTACACAGGATACATCATATATCTCATCGACGATTATTGATGGGAATCAGGCTGGGAGTGTGGTGACAATTACCAGTGGGGAAGACTCTACAGCAGTATTGAGTGGATTTACCGTGACAAATGGTTCGGCTGTTACTGGTGGAGGAATCCTTTGTTATAATTCTGCCAGTCCAACATTAAAGAATTTAATAATTAGCGGAAATTCAGCTTCGAGTGGTGGTGGTGGTGTTTGGTTCGGAGGATCCTCCCACCCATACATGGCAAATGTAACAATCAGTGGAAATTATTCGACAGGAATAGGTGGTGGAATCTGCCTTGATTATTCAAACCTAAGCTTAGTTAATGTAACGGTCATCGGAAATTCAGCTGGTTTCGGTGGTGGTATATTTTGTAATATGGGCATTCCTAGTTTAGTTAATGTAACGGTCATCGGAAATTCAGCTTCGAGTGGTGGTGGTGGTGTTTATGCTCAAGACTCTAACCCATCGTTGATAAATACCATTGTTTTTGGTAATTCACCGCAAGAAATTTATACATCGTCTAGTACACCATCAGTTAGCTATTCACTTGTTGAAGGTGGATATGAAGGCACAGGCAACATCGATTCCAACCCACTTTTCACAGATGCCGCCAACGGCGATTACCGCCTGTCCAATTATTCTCCTGCCATTGGCGCAGGAACGGTCACAGGTGCGCCCACAACAGACATAGACGGCAACATCAGGCCCAACCCGGCCGGCTCCAACCCAGACATGGGCGCTTATGAGAATGCATTAGGTTCACCATCAGCACCGCCCACACCAACTAACCTGGCTGCAACAGTGGGCAACGGCGTGGTCAACTTATCCTGGACCGGGAATGATTATGCCACCAGTTATTCTGTATATCGCTCCACAACCAGCGGTTCTGGTTTTACAGCCATTGTCACTGGATTAAGTACAACCAGTTATCAAAATACCGGTTTAACCAATGGAACGACCTACTACTATAAAGTATCTGCTACGGGATCAGGAGGAGAAAGTAATCTAACCAGTGTAATAGGTGCCATCCCATGGGCATCTGCCGGTAATGATGTAAGCGGTATTATCAGCGGTGATCAGACCTGGACGCTGGCCGGAAGTCCATTTGTTGCTACAGGAAATATATTGGTAAGTGATGGTGTGACCTTGACGATTGAAGCAGAGGTGACGGTGAAGTTTGATGCAGGTATATCTTTACAAATTAATGGCGAGTTGATAGCACAGGGCACGAGCAGTAATAAGATAACTTTTACATCTAATCTGAGCAGTCCAGCGGCCGGAGATTGGGGTGGAATTAAATTTACAGACAGTTCCAATGATGCAGTTTATGATGAAGATGGTAATTACATAAGTGGTTCGATTATACAATATTCCATCATTAAGTATAGTGGAGGTTCAGTTGATGCTGCAGTAATTATTGATAGTGCTCATCCTTATATTCTAAATAATCTGATTACAAAAAGCAGTTCACAAGGGATTTATGCGACTAATCTTGGAGGAGATTTCTCCAACGAAGGTTTATTTTTTATAAAAAATAATACAATCAGCAATAATGATAATACTGGTATCCGAATAGATGTTGCTAATGTTGAACTGACTATTAGAATCACTAATAATACAATTATTAATAATACGAGTAGTAGTGGTGATGCTGGTGGAATTAGATTAACAATGGGAGGTGCATCTCCAGCTGCAGATGCTTATATAAGCAATAATATTATTGCTGGGAATACAGGTTATGAAGAAGGAGGTATATATATACAATACTGGACGTTTAGCCTTGTATCTATAAAAAATAATTCGTTTTATAATAATTACAGTTCGCAGAATGAGAGCGGTAATGCTATAAGAACTAAAAGATATCATACAAGTTATGGTACTTCTGTGGCATCACAGATTGATGATAACATATTCTCAAATCACAAAGGAAATAATTTGGTGTATTTCGATGTTGGAAATGTTTCATCATATTTAGATATAGATTTAAATGATAACAATTATATAGGCAACCAAACAGATTATGTAATATATCAATCCGGCGGAGCATCTGTAGATGCAGAAAGTAATTACTGGGACACAACTACAGATTCAGAGATACAGACTAAAATATATGACTGGAACGATGATGGAACATTGGGAATTGTAGATTATGATCCTTACTTAACCGCCCCAAACATCGACGCCCCCATCTCCCCGCCAGCTAATGTAGCTAAACAAATATCCGGCAGTGACGTTATCCTGACCTGGGTCGCTAACCCAGAAAGTGATGTGGCAGGCTACAAGATACACTATGGGAATTTCACCGGCTATTCATATACCACCAATACCGATCTCGGCAATGTTACCACTTATACGCTCTCTGGTGTAAGCATTGACAGCAGTATTGCTATTACGGCCTATGATGGAAATATTGATGGCACTGATGATCAGGTGGAAGGATATCAGAGCTGGTTTTCTGTCGCTGCGCCAGATGAAACACCACCATCAATACCCACAGGCCTGGCTGCAACCCCAGGCGACGCCCAGGTAGTTTTAACCTGGACGGCAAACAGCGAAAGTGACCTGGCATCACACAAGGTCTACGGCGGCCCCAGCCCCAGCCCAACCACGGTATTGTCTACTGTGTCTGCAGGTACGGAAACATACACCAATACCAGCCTGACCAACGGCACAACATATTATTATCGGATCTCTGCGGTGGATGAATCCGGAAATGAGAGTGATAAAACATCTGATGTGTATGCAATGCCCCATGATACAGGTGGGAGCTACAGCCTTAGTTTTGATGGGAACAATGATTATGTAAATGTCGGAAATACATCTTCCCTTACAATTAACGGTGATATCACCGTATCTGCCTGGGTATATTTTGATGAGTTTCCTACATATACGCCTACTGTCATCAGCAAGGTTACAGATGGTTCTACTGTTGGTTACGGTATTGAGAAAAAACAACTTCAATCTAAATTAAGTTTTTGGGTAGGAGATGGGACGGATTTTATTGAAGTTTATTCTGGTGAATTATCTGCTACTACATGGTACCATGTAGTTGGTACCAACGATGGTACAAATAGTAAAATATATATTAATGGAACATTAGCAGCTACTGCTGCACAAGGGAATCCTGCTGGGCCGACAGGAGATTTAAAAATGGGTATCCACTCAACTCAATCACAATCATTTAGATACTGGGATGGTAATATTGATGAAGTAGCCATTTGGAACGAAGCCCTAACTGCATCCGAAATAACAGCCATCTATAATTCAGGTGTTCCACTGGCTGCCAGCAGTAATTCAGGAGATTACACATCATCAGCAAACGTGCAGGGTTACTGGCGCTTTGGTGAAAACACTGGAAGCACGGCCTATGATATTAGTGGCAATGGAAACCACGGTACCATTAATGGGGCGTCATTGAGCACTAATGTACCTTATGCTGGTCCAGTTTATTATGTGGCCACATCTGGGTCAGATGATGGCACTGGCTCATCATCATTACCATTTGCCACCATCCAGAAAGGCATTGACGAATCCAGCAGTGGAGACACAGTCCTGGTCGCAGCCGGCACCTACACCGAGAACATTAATTACAATGGGAAGAATATTGTGGTGGGGTCGCTTTTCTTGACCACGGCTGATACGTCTTATATCTCTTCTACGATTATTGATGGAAATCAAGCTGGCAGTGTGGTGATCTTTGAGAGTAGTGAAACTTCGTCAGCGGTGTTGACAGGTTTAACGATTCAAAATGGTACCGCTGTTGCTGGTTATTTTGATTCTGGTCCATTTTCAAGTGGTGTTGGCGGCGGGATATTATGTAATGGCGCAAGTCCAATATTAGATAATTTGATTATAA
>Ga0209709_10004045_pt1 | contig 11948 bp, 7 predicted proteins | sample ArcticOcean_MG_C_2_FD_187435 | JGI IMG/M metagenome (GOLD analysis project Ga0209709, IMG submission 187435) | Marine microbial communities from western Arctic Ocean - ArcticOcean_MG_CB4_136 (SPAdes) (version 2) | ecosystem: Environmental > Aquatic > Marine > Oceanic | place: Arctic Ocean... | reverse complement strand
TTTAACAATTATAGTTTTTGCTTTTAAAGCTGAAGCTGTTGAAAAAAAACCTATAGAAAATAAAGATGTAAAATTACTTGGTGAGCCTAAAATTATCACAGATTTACCTGAAAAAATGAAGGTAATATTAAAATGTGAAAAAAAAAAAATCCCAAAAAAAATTATGTTTTGTTATGGTCAAAGAGCTCCAAAATTGATGAGTAAAGCCTTTGGCCACCCAAAAAAATATACTGAAAAACATGGAGATGTTATGATTAGAGGTATGGCTTGGTATGATTTATTTTATAGCACACTTCTCTGGAAAAATAAAAAATATTTAAAAAGATATAGGGATAATGATTATGGCAAAGGTATTAAATTATTCAATAAAACGTATATTCATAAAAAAAGTTATGATGAAAAGATTATTAGAACTTTAATTTCCAGTAACAATGGAAGAAAATCTATGCGTGAGGCACTGGGCATGTCTCTTGATCTAGACCCTGAAACTGCAATTAAAAGATTTTGGGCACTAGGTGAACTTTTGGGGCTTGGTGAAGCCAAAAAAAATATTGTTGATCCAGAATTGATTAAAAGAAGAGATATTATTGTGAAATATACAGACATATTAGGAAAAATGAAAAAGAATTTGGAGGACAGTAACAAGTAACGTGTTAAGCTAGATAGGTAATATTACATGAGATTTAAAATAATTATCGTTATTTTTATATTTTTGTTTTTACACAATACAAAAATATATGCCGCTGAACAAAGCCTCGAGGACTTACAAAAAGAATTAGATAAAGTTACAGAGGAATTTCAAGCACTTGAAACATCAAATCTTCCAGAAGCTATAATCTTTGATAGCTCAATAGAAGAAATTAACAAAGCTGTTGAATTTGTTCAGCAAAGTTTAGAAAACGAAAATCCCGATCTAGCATTAAAAACTGTCACATTTGTAAACAAATCTTTATCTGATATTTCTGCAATATTACCAAAAAATTATGATTCAGACATGTCAAATGCTGACATGTCAAGTTTAGGTGAGGACACTTTAAAGGAAGTCACTAATGTTACCGACGGCCTTGCAATAAAAAAAGAAGAAGATACTGCAAAATTAATTAATACCATGCTCGACGTAAATGATGCTGGATTTAATCTTTTTAATATATCAAAAAATTTAAATTCTTTTGGTGTTGATACAATCAAAGTGCAACTTGATTTGAAAACAAGAGAAGAAATGAGCGCATGGACCAAGGAAGAGTGGGAGAATGCCTGGACTGGTGGTGTACTAACTGATGATGGTGAACAAATAGTCACTGACGATGAAGTTGAAAATAAATTATTAGAATTAAATTCAAAAATAGAATCTATTAAAGAAACAGACGCTAGGAGGGTAGATGTACAAAATAATATTGATACTCTAAACAATCAATTAACCGAATTAGAGAACCAAAAAACCACAACTATAAATCAAATTGAAACTAATAAATTATCTTTAGAAAAACAAATTGAGTTGACAAAAAGAGAGATTGCAACAGAAACAAATATTTTAAACGTATATAATGAAAAAATAGAAAATCTTGATAAACAAATTGAAAATATTAATGCTTTATCACTAAGTGTTCAAAAAGAAAAAAATAGTATTATTTCATTAAAAGAAGAAACAACAAAATTAAGTTTGGACACAAATAATTTAAGCGATAAATTAAAAGAAAGTAATGACAAGCTAACAAATTTAGAACAATCAGTAGTGACAAGATCAATTGTAACTCGTGATATGAATACTAGATATAAAAGTTGGGAAAATAATACTATAACATATGATAATAGAAAACTCTTTGACTCAACTTTAGAAAAAATTGCTACATCAGATAGTTTATCAATAGATTTTGACAGTATAAGTGATGAAAATAGAATTGAGTATTATGATCAATATAAAGAAATTTTTGATGCTGAGAAAAGGTGGACAAATACAAGCTTTAAAAAAAATAATACTGATAATCTGAAACTAGATGGTACAGCATCAGGGTTTATTGAAAGACAAAAAAAAGTACTTTTTTATAAAAAAGAATATGAAGTATGGAATACAAGCATATCTTATACACAAGACTTAGCTAACGAAGAAAGGGTAGTTGTACAAAAACTTAATTTAGAAATAGAAAATATTAACAATAAAGTTAATTCAACTAATCAAATTATATCAACAAAAGAGACTAATTTAGGTTTATTACAAGAGAATATAAACCAATTTAATTTGAATGATGAAAGGTATGGAAAGATAGCCGATTTAGAATCAGAAAAAAAATTAATAATAAGCAATATAGAACAACAAAATACTCAATTAAAAAAAAACTTAGAAGATGAAAATAAAAAATTAATTGAAAACTTTTCTTCAATTAGTTCATTACAAGCAGGTCAAATTGAAATTGATAATAAACTGCAATTATTAAATGAAAAGATTTTTATTTTAACTGAAAAAAAAGATTTAACGACAGTTAAAAGTCGGACAGATATTCAAAAAGAAGTTGATGCTTTTAATAATTTTGGACATATACTTGCAAATTCTGCTGAAAACGAAAAAATAGCTGATATTGAGATTGAGTATGCTTTAAACCAAGCGGATGTAATTTTATCAGGAGATTCTAAAAGGCACCAAGTTTTTGATTTAGAAAAATATGGAAAAATTGCAGGTTTATCAGCAAATTTAATTAATCAAGGTAAATCAGCTATCAATAATGAGGATTGGAATACTCAAAAACAAGTTTATTCAGAACTATTTACCTCTTTATCAAAAAATAAGAATTATAATGTGAATGTCCTCAGTGATAGTGAGCTTAATAATTTGATTGTAGATCAAAAATTTGAAAATGAAATAATTGATCTAGTGAGATCTAATCCAACGAATATTAATTTTGAACCTGCTTTTAATACAGTTTACTGGGCAAAAGGTGCTATTGCGCCACAGTCTCTCACAAAAACTGTTGAAGCTGCCTACAATCAAATTTTAGATAATACTAATTATTCAGAAAAACTTACTGAACTTAACAAATTAAAAACTGATTTTACCGAAGGGATGGAATGGTTAAATCAAGCTAATGTTTCAATGGCCAACCTAAATAATAAAATAACAAAACTAACCTCTGAAGGAAAATTAAATGAAGCAAATTCATTAAGAAATATGCTTAATAAAGATTTGTCTTCAAAATTTTCTAAAAAATATACAGGAGTTTTAAAAGCCCAAAGTGAAATGGGTCCAGCATCAATGGCTGTTAGCAAAATTCAAAGTGATGCAAAGAAACAAGCAAACACCCAAATAATGGAATTGAACGATCAAATTAGAGAAACTCAAAAAGATGCAGTTAACAATTTGAATAAAATGATCGATGATAAACTGTCAACAATGGCCTCTTATGACCAAAATAAAATTAGTAAAATAAAATCAATGATTTCTCAAATATCACCAGATTCACCCTATTTAGTAATAAATCCTTCTTCTGAATTATTTGCCGCTAAAGCTAAAGCTATACTTTATGATGATGATGGTAAAATGCTTAAAGCTTTTAATATTGCTAATGACACTTCTTTAAAATCAGTTTTATATGACACAAGTGGCACTGGAAAAATTAGAAATTTAAAAAATTTTACTTCTGATAGAACAAATGTTGAATTGGCAGCAGAAATTCAATCAACCTTAAATGGCACCTATTCAAGTGAGAGTATAGATGGCTATATGACAGCCAAATATCATCAAGGTTCTACTATTGAAGAAATTACTAAATTTACATCTAATGAAAGAAAAGAAGTTGCTAAGGAGCTTAATATATTTTTTTCAAATAAAAAAGATTCATCTTTAATAAAAAATTTGGATAATGAAATTAATTCTTTAAAAGAAGAAATTAATTCCACAGAATCATTGAAAGATAATATTTCAAATGAAATCGCTAATTTAGAAAAAGAAATTGAGAAAATCAATTCGTCAACAGAAAAAATACAAGTAGAAATTACCAACATAGGACTAGAGGTAAAAAAAAATGAAGAATTATTTAAAGCAAAAGAATTAAAAATTTCAAACACCCTTGAAGAAATTAATCCAATAAATTTTGCTATAGATAAATTAGCTTCTGCAAAAAATTCTATTCAAATGCAAATAGAAAAAAAAACTATTGAATTAAACCAAAAAAAAGAATTTAATGGAAAAATTGATACTGACTTACAGTTGGTTTTATCTGAATTAAAAACTAAAGAAAATGCTTTTGATCTAGAAATTAATCCTCTTAAAACACAACAAACACAATTAATTGCTGAAGTTCAAATATTGACTGATGAAGTAAATGAATTTAATAAAAATAGACCTGAATTCGATAAACAAATTACAAAACTTGAAGAAGAAATAACAATATTAAAAAATACTAAAGCTGATCTTGCTACTGCACAAGCAAAAAATATTGGCTTAAAAGTTGATGAAAATACTATAAAATCAATAAATGTAGATGAAAATACAGCAATTATTGCGCTTAATGGTCCTGCCTTAGTTAGAGTTGTTGATCAATCAATGTTAATTGAGCAATCGGATGTTTTTATTGATCCTATTAGTGAATTTTCAGTAAATTCAAAAATATATACTTCCGCTGCTATAAGACCTGAAGAACTGTTTGCAGTTAAAAATATTACTGGTGAAATTACTGTAGCCTTGTCTGAAGGAACTGTAAAAGAAATAGGTTCAGGATCATTGGGTATAAAAATAGATAAAGTTGAAGTTGAATCTACTCAAACAGCAAGCATAGATCAAAACACAACAATGACTGATGCAACAATAGAAATAGCTCCAGAAAAAATGTCCACTTCATCTGCAATGAGTGCAGCTAAAGCTGAAGCGGTAACAGCTAATTCAGATTTAAAAACTGTATCGACAGCATCGACTACACTATCATCTGTATCATCTAAAGATATGGAGATAAGTGGAGACTACAGCAATAATTATGGTTTTAATAATAAAGCAACAGCGAAAGCCGTTGTAGCAACAAAAAGTGCAGCAAAAGCTTCTTCCAGTGCCAGAAGTGCGGCAACAGCTTCCAAAGCAGCTGCTCAATCAGCTCAAAAAACTGCAACAGCGGCAGCTCAAGCAGCAGAAACGGCAGCAACGAACGCAGCAACAGCTTCCAAAGCAGCTGCTGAAGCAGCAACAGCGGCAGCTCAAACAGTGGCAACAGCGGCAGCTCAAGCGGCACAGGCCGCATCTAGACAAGCCGCAGAAGCAGCAGCAATGCAGGCAGCACAAGCAGCATCAGCTGTACAAGCTCAACAAGCAGCATTGGCTTCAGCCACTCAAGCTACTTCAGCAGCAGCAAATGTTGCAGCCCAAGCAGCAGCAACAAATGAAGCGGTGGCCACGGCAGGTGCAGCTGGTCAAGCAAGTAAGTATTCAGCATTAGAAACCGCACAAGCAGCTGCAGTAGCAACATCAGCAGCTTTAAATGTAGCTGAAAAAGCTGCAGCAGCATCAGCAACAGCAGCAAACCAAGCAGCAGCTCAAAAGGCATATAGTGTAGCTATTGCAGCAAGAGATATAGCTAATGCACAACAAGCAGCAATTAATGCAACTCAGAATGCAGTATCGATGGCTTCAGTCCAAGCAAGAGCAGCAGCAGCGGTAGCTGCGAAAGAAGCTGTAGCAGCAGCAGCGCTTGCAATACAGGATGTAACAAATGAAGCAGCTCAAGCAGCGGCAGCGGCAGCGTCATCCGCTGCAGTCAGTTCACAAATTTCTGCAATTAATGCAAGAGTGGCAGAATTGGAAGGTGCTATGCAATCTTGGAATGCAGCAAAAGATCCAAATGCAGAAACGTTAAATAGTCAAACAAATGCAGAAATAGAATCCCTAAAACAACAAAAGGAAGGCCTTCAATAACAGACAAACAAAATAAAATAATATCTGATTTAAAATAGTAAGTTAACAAATGATTGTCACCAGCCCTGAACTAGGCTAACCCCACAAGAAACAGGCAACGGGAATTACAGACCACGCTTATCAGTTATAGGATTATCTGGGAGAGACTGCCAACATACTGCCAACATTTCCGAGTTAGAAAAAATTTTCCCTTGCTTAACTTGGGTTCTCTTTCAAAAAGCTAATGTAATCAACAACTTCTTGAAACTTATCGTCAGGAATGTCTTTATAGGAGTTGCCAAACTTCTCTTTGACACAAATTGCAACATGAGCATAAGGGTTACGACCCTTAGAGTGATTTGGGTGACTCGGCAGTTGACCCAGTAAATAATCACCAGCTTCCTGTATTATTTTCCACAGTCTACTTGCATTTTCTGGTGTCATTCAATTTAAGAATTCATATTCTTATTATTTGTTAAGTTTTTTTTAAATTAAAACTATTTATAATCTTTTATATTTTTTATAATGTATTGGTCTCGACCTTTTGTTTGTTCAAAAATTCTTGCTAAATAAATTCCCATAATCCCTAAAGTAAATAACAATATTATTTAGTTTTTTTGTATAATTCATTAATTTAAAAATATTTAGATCTTTTTAATAAGAATACATTGCCCCATATAGTTAAATAAAAAATGATATCTATGTTCTAAGTTTGGATAAATTTTATATATATATTTCTTAATCCCATCCAAACCCCATATTCCAAAATCATCAAAAATTATTATTCCACTTCTAATCAATCTTTTGTCCACATATTCAAAAACTTCTTTTGTGCTTCCGTATGTGTTTACATCAATATGGCATAATTTAATTTTATGAATTGAAAAGTTTAAATTTTTTGGAAAATATGACTTATGAACTGTAATTTTTTTTAATTTTAATTTAAAAATATTTTTCTTTACAAATGATATACCACTGAAAAAAAACGTATCTTTTTTATGTATCCAATCATCTTTGGTTAGCTTTGTTTCTTTAAAACCAGAAAATGTATCAAACAAATACGTTTTTCCATTTTGGTTAGCTTTGTTCATTAAAAAACCAGCTCCACCAAGTAAACAACCTATATCTAATATATTACCAGGGGATGATCTTAAATTTCTTGAGCATTGCCATAATGTGTAAGCTCTAGGTGGATCTAATAAAGTAAATTCTTTTATTAGTTTATAAAATTTATAAAATTCTTTATCTTTTAACCAGGGCGCATGAACTGCTGAAGAAATAATTACTTCATCGTCATGATCTAATTTATAAAAAAAATTTATTAAAAACCTCAATAAATTTAAAAGTAATTTTTTTACTGATTTGGTAAATGATATTTTAAAATTACCATATGGATGACTAATATTTTTTAGCTTCATGCTTTTTTTATTTATATAGTTGTGACTTGATTTAAAACGTAGCTAAACTAAGTTAATGAAGTACATTATTATTTTTAATTAAATTTTCAAGGAAAAAATCAATTTATGTAATTTTTTTTAAAATTATAAATGAATATATAAAATTTAATGTACTATTTGATCAAGAAAGTTATATTAATTTATGATCACTTCAAATAACAAAGAACTTTCAGTAGTTTTTCCAATTTATAATGAAGAAGAAACTATAGAACAAACTCTTCTCGAATGGAAAAATACTCTTGATGGCTTAAAAATAAATTATGAGCTAATTTTAGCTGAAGATGGCAGTACAGATAATACAAAAAAAATATTACACAAATTATTATTAAAATATAAAGATTCATTTGTTTCTAATATAGACGACAAAAAAAGAGGTTATTCTAATGCTATAATTTCGTCTATAAGTCTTGCGACTGGAGATTATATATTATTTTTGGACTCAGATGGCCAGGTTGATTCTGAAGACTTTATAAAATTTTGGAAAAAAAAACATCTTCTTGAAAATGGAATATTAATAGGAAATAGAGTTGAAAGAAAAGACTCTTTTCAAAGGTTTTTAATGTCAAAAGCATTTTTAATTTTACATCGTATTCTTTTTTTTTCAGACATTAAAGATCCAAGCTGTCCATATATATTATGTGAAACAAAATTTGCTCAAAAAATTAATCCTTATTTAAGATTTATGATAGAGGGCTGTTGGTGGGGATTTACAGCTATTTGCATAAAGAAAAAAATGCAAATTAATCAAATTGAAATTAATCACAGACTAAGAATAATTGGAAAAACCAATGTATTTCACTTACATAAGATTCCAAGCATTGCTCTAAGAAATATTTTTGGTCTGATAAAATTAAAATTTTTCAATATAAATTCAAATAAATGATATAAAGTTTAAAACATTACTTGTCTAATGTTTTGTACCAACTTTCTATCATTTCATCAATTAATGTGTAGATAGTATATTTTGGTTTCCAGCCCAAAATTGATCTTGCTCTTTTTGCATCACCTTTTAAAAATGGAACTTCACCTGGTCTAAAATATTTTTTATTTTGAACTACATAGTCTTTATAATTTAAGCCTAATTTTTTAAATGTTATTTTACAAAAGTCTCTAACTGAATATGTTTTACCAGAGGCAACAACAAAATCATCTGCTGTTTTATGATTAATAATCCTGTGCATTGCTTCTACATAGTCTTTTGCGTGCCCCCAATCACGATAAGCATCTAAATTACCCAACACTAATTTTTTTTCCAATCCTAATTTTATTTCAACTGCCCCTTTAACAATTTTATTGGTTACAAAATTTGTTCCTCTAAATGGTGACTCATGATTAAACAATATCCCATTACAAACAAAAAGCTTGTATGCTCGTCTGTAAAATTTGGTTAGATAAAAAGAAAAAACTTTTGAACAACCATATGGACTATTTGGAGCAAGTTCTGTTGATTCTCTTTGAAATTTGTCTTTATCTACCGACACCCCAAACATTTCTGATGAAGAAGCTTGATAAAATCTGCCTTTTGGACAAAATTTTCTAAATCCCTCTAGCATATTAAGAACACCAACAGAATTAGTTTTTACTGTAAATTGAGGTATTTCAAAACTTACTTTGACGTGAGATTGTGCAGCTAAATTGTATATTTCATCTGGTTTAATTTTTCGAATTTTGGTTTCTAAAGAACTTTCATCTAACAAATCTCCATAACTTAAGTCAATTTTATTATTTAAAATATCTAATCTTGTTGTTTGATGTTCATTAATTGAGTTTCTTCTTACAAGGCCATAAACTTTATATCCCTTACCTATCAAAAGATTTGATAGATAGCTTCCATCCTGTCCATTAATTCCTGTAATAAAAGCTTTTTTTTTCATATTTAAAGATTTTATATATATTACTTTTTAAATTAAAAAAGCTTAATTTGTAAAAATTAATTCTTTAAATATTCTGTATCTTTAACTTTTTTTTGATAAGGACCATTTTTTATTTCATAAAATTCTGTATTATTGCTCAAAACTTTGAAGGAATGACCACCACTGAATAAAATATAAACATCCCCCTTATTAAGAATTAGATTTTTTATTTTCATTTTATCTGTATCAAAGATTTCTACTGAAAGCCTACCCTTAAAAACAAGCCAAGCCTCTTGTGTACTTAGCGTTGTTCTTTTATTTTTTAGGTGAATGTGTGGTTTAATAGAGTCATTTTTTTTGTACTTTTTGCTTGAAATTTGAAGATATTCGTTAATTGGTGAGATATCCTTTCTTTTTTTTGAAATAGTTTTGTGCCTATATACGATACCTAAAAGTTTGTTTTTTTTTTTATTTGAATATATGTGCATAAAAAAGAAAATAAATTATTCTTTTAAAAATATCCAATAAATAATGAAAACTCTAGTAACTAGAAACTAGTAATTACCTTTTTTATCAGAATCTTTAAAAAAAATTCTTGATAACAATCATTTTGGTCACTTTAGCTTAACATTCTCTTTTTTCAGTTTTTTAAATACTTATTCAACTCTATACACTTTATATTTATCCTCTAAAATTAAACTTAAATCTAAATTCCAATCCTTAGGGACAATTATTGTATTTAAATTCGAATCTTTTTTAATAATATTCCATTCTATAGAACTTTTATTTTCAAAGATTTTTTTAATTTCAGATTCACTAATACCGCCCAAATTTTTATATTTTAACTCATTGTAAGATATACCTAATATTTTACGAGTAATTTTTTTAACAGGAGTGGCTAATTTTGGTAAGTAGGGCACATAATCTAGTTGATCGAAACAAAATAATATTGGGATATAAGTATAAGTTACAGTTTTGTGACAAAGGTCGTTGCTTGTTAAAATATAGCCCCTTAGTTTCAAATTTTTAACTTTATTCCAAAATAAATTTTCTTTAATTTTATTTTCTTTAATAATCTTAATATTATCAAACCTTTTCTCTATAACATGAAGTTGTTGAAAAAGATAAAATATTATTATTAATGAAATTAATTGAAGAGAAAAATTTTTATTAAGCTTTTTATTTATAAAAAATCTTTCTAAAAACTTGTAAATTATTGATATTATTATTGGGTAACCAACTATAGAGTGGATTAAAACAAACCTTGCTGGAATTATTCTAATTGCAATATCAGGAAAAATTTGAGGGAATATTTTATACACCAAAAAAATAATTCCTGAACAAATTATAGATATTGATATAGTAATAAAAAAAAGGTTATTATTGTTTTCGATATTTGAAAAATCAAATTTTAAATAAAAAAATATTAAAGTTAATAAAATAAAGGATTTTAAAGTATAATCAAAATATAGATTACCTGAATCTCCATAATTAGTTCGGTGAGCCTCTATATAATAAAAATAATTATCATAATCTTTCTGGTTAAACTCAAAAGGGATATCTGTAGTAATGATGCTATTACCATGAAATAGAAGTACTACTAATAGAATAAATATTGTAAATCCAATTTTTTTAAAATTTCTTTTTTTAATTAAAAAATATGATGATAAAGCTGTTATTCCGATCATCCAAAGTCCAACGACCAAATGAACAGATAATAAAAGTAAACAAGTTAAAAAAGCAAATTGTAAATTTCTTAAAGTAAGCAAACCTAAAATAAATGTACTTAAAGAAAGTGCAAATATACCTGCGGTATGCCAGCTAAACATTAAAGTTGGATAATCAACATCACCAAAATTTTTTGATAAAGTAATTGCAGTGATAGAGATTAAAATACTTAAAAATGTTGAAGAAGTGATAAATTTACATATTAAATAAACACCTGATAAGTTTAGTAAAGTTGGAACAAATGTTAATGAAATATTGAGAAAATTTATTGAGAAACCTATTTTTATTAAAAAATTTATGATAACAAATAAGAATGACGACACGCTGGCCTGCATTAAATAAAACAAATTTGTTTTATCTCTATAAATTTCATCATTATATTGCACCAAAGTATTTACAATTGCTAAATGATCAAAATAGTAGGTGTAAGAAATAAGAAAAGAGGTTAGCGCTAGTATAAAAAATATAACAACATTATTTACTTTTTTTATATAATTCATAAATTTTTAGTATAAGGAATGATTAAGATTGGTAAATAATAAATATTTTATTATTTAATCTTTACTAAAATGCTCTATTAAATCTTTATGGTTAAATTAAAAAAGCTGATTATTGCTTGTGATGGTGAGTCCGCAAGTGGTAAAAGTACAGCTGCAAAACTTGTCTCAAAAAAATATAATCTTTTACTGATAAACTCAGGCTTACTTTACAGGTATTGTAGTAAGTTAATTATCCAAAAAAAACCAAAAAATATTATTCCACTTTTAAAAAAGAAATTTAGAACTGTTTCATATAAGGCTATTGCAAAACAAAAACTTCATTCTGAAGAGATTTCAAATCATGTTGCAGTACTTGCAAAAAATAAAAAAGTTAGAGAAATTGTAAATCAATTACAGATGAAGATTATTAGAACGAATAATAGAATTTGTATTGAAGGCAGAGATATTGCAAGTAAGATTTTAGCTAAAAATCCAAGATATGATGTAGCTTTCTATTTTAAGTGTAGTTTAGAAGTTGCAGCTTATAGAAGATGGCTAGATA
>Ga0209709_10004042_pt1 | contig 11953 bp, 10 predicted proteins | sample ArcticOcean_MG_C_2_FD_187435 | JGI IMG/M metagenome (GOLD analysis project Ga0209709, IMG submission 187435) | Marine microbial communities from western Arctic Ocean - ArcticOcean_MG_CB4_136 (SPAdes) (version 2) | ecosystem: Environmental > Aquatic > Marine > Oceanic | place: Arctic Ocean... | reverse complement strand
TTTAATTGAGGTAGAGGTTGATGTTTCAGTTGGAATGAGTGTTTTCAATATTGTGGGATTGCCGGACAATACAATTAAGGAAAGCCGGGATCGGATCCTGTCTGCAGTCAACAATTCAGGATACAGTTTTCCTGTCCGGAGAGTGGTGGTAAATCTAGCACCGGCTTCTTTGCGTAAGATTGGTTCCGGTTTTGATTTACCGATTGCTCTCGCTTTGCTGGGTACAATGGGGCTGTTTCCACCGGAAAACCTGAGCCGCGCAATGGTCGTGGGGGAATTGTCACTCGATGGTGAAGTCCGTCCTGTACGCGGGATTCTACCGGTTGCAGTGGCTGCCCGTGAGCATGAATTAGAGCAGTTGATTCTTCCAAAAGCTAATGAATCGGAAGCAGCGGTTGTTGAAGGCATAAGAAGAGTTCCGGTTTCCACACTGTCTGAAGTTGTAAAGTATTTAAAAGGTGATTTGCAAATCACACCTCTTGATTATGATCCAGCAGAAATATTTTCACAGCAACAGCATTTTGAAGAGGATTTTCAGGATGTAAAAGGTCAGGAACACGTTAAGAGGGCTCTTGAAGTGGCAGCTGCCGGTTCACATAATTTACTGATGCTTGGTCCTCCCGGTTCCGGCAAAACGATGCTTGCCCGGCGCATGAGTACTATTTTGCCGAGACTCAGTTTTGACGAAGCACTGGAATGCACAAAAATTCACAGCATCGCCGGAAAGCTTTCATCCGGAACTTCTTTGATTGCACAACGCCCTTTTCGCTTTCCGCATCATACCATATCGCAGGCGGGTCTGGTTGGTGGAGGTGGTATTCCCGGGCCTGGAGAGATTTCTCTTTCACATAATGGAGTCTTGTTTCTGGATGAATTTCCGGAATTCCCACGGGCAACTCTTGAATTATTACGTCAACCTCTGGAAGACGGTAAGCTGACTATTTCCAGGGCCGCTATGTCTTTGGAATTCCCTTGCGATTTCATGTTGTTAGCCTCAATGAATCCCTGTCCCTGCGGTTATCATGGTGCACCTTCCGGACATGGTAGAAACCGCCGTGAGTGCAATTGTGCACCACAGCTAATTCAAAAATACCGTGCCAAAATTTCAGGCCCTTTACTCGATCGAATTGATATACACTTGACGGTGCCTGCTGTGGAATATGAAAAACTGGCAGAAGCACGGGTGGGCGAGTCTTCCAAAAATATCAGGGAACGAGTTGTACGTGCCCGTCAAGTTCAGGAGCAGCGCTTCCAGAATTCTTCAAGCAGAAATAATTCCGGAATGAACCGCAAGGAGTTGGAAACTCACGCAGAGCTTGCAGATTCCTCCAAAAAAATTCTTCAGCAGGCAATGACCAAAATGGGTTTGAGCGCCCGGGCATACGATCGGATTCTCAAAGTTGCCCGGACTATTGCAGACCTGGCAGGCGAGCAGAAAATTGATACGCCTCATGTTGCAGAGGCCATTCAGTATCGGAATCTTGATCGTCCGGTTTAAGTGTCGGCCAGAAATTTGACTGTTCCTTTATCTAAACAGCATTGATCGTAAATTAATTAAAAACCAAAACGTATTTTTGCTGAAACGAACTTGAGTGTTTTTCTGCTTCTTGGCAAAATTAACAACTTTCAGAAAATAAACAGATTAAATCATGAATAATACTTTCCCTTTTACTGCAATCGTTGGGTTGGAACTGGCCAAACGGTCTTTGCTTTTCCATGCAGTTGATCCGCGGCTGGGAGGCTTGTTGCTGATGGGGCATCGAGGCTGCGCAAAAAGCACTCTTGCAAGGGCTTTTCGTGAAATTTTACCGGATTCTATATATTCCGAAATGTCACCGTTTGTGGAAGTACCTCTTGGGACATCAGAAGACCGTCTGCTGGGCTCAATAGATGCGTCCAGTTTGCTTGAAAATGGAAAATGGTCTGCACAAAGGGGTTTGATAGAACAGGCAAATGGTGGGGTGCTTTACATCGATGAAGTCAATTTGCTGCCGGATCACCTGGTTGATTCGATTTTGGATTCTGCAGCCAGTGGACAACACCGAATTGAGCGGGACGGTCTTTCTCAAACTGTCAATGCACGTTATATTTTGATTGGCTCAATGAATCCGGAAGAAGGCGATTTGCGGCCGCAATTGACAGACCGTTTCATGCATGGAATATTGATTCATGACGATTTTAGTGTTGAAGAGCGGCGGGAAATTGTAAGGGTGCGAATGGATTTTGACGATGATCCGCAAAATTTTATGGCCGAACAGCAAAAAAAACTGGAACAACTGAGGTCTCAAATTTTGGGAGTTCGGCAAGAATTGAAAAATGTGGATATTTCTGAAAATCTGCGTACAGAAGTTGCTCAAAAAGCAGCAAGACTAAAACTTGAAGGAGTCCGGGCAGAACTTGGAGTTCTCAGAACTGCGCGTTGTGCGGCAGCCTGGCGGGGAGACACAACCATTTCTGAAGCAGATCTGGCTGAAGCCTGGATCCTGTGTCTTGGACACCGCCGGACCGACCTACCACCGGAATCTCAAAACTCAAAACCGAAGATTAAACTGCCAGAACCTCCTGCAGGTGATTTGGAGTCAAAACGCCTGAAAATGCCTAAAACGTCCTTTTCTCCAGAAGAGGCAAATTCCGAAGAGATTTCTTTTGAGGCGCCACATAACTTGGCACATAGTGAGTTGGCTTCCTGGTGGGAAAGCACCCCAAAAAAACAGCTTTCAGATAATTTTGTTTCTGGAACATCAAGACCGGTTCCGACTCATGCTTCTCATTCCCGACTCTGCTGGACTTCTTCTCTCAAGGCCTCGCTGATGAGAGGCTGGACACCTGGGAATCCATGGCACATGAGGTTCCGAAAAACTGCACGACGCTCTAATTTATGGTTGTTTATTGACGCAAGCCGTTCAACAGGAACATTCGGCAGCAGCACTTCCGCTCATTTTTTAGCAGCAGCACGCAACGTTATCCAAACGCTTGGAGCAAAAACTTTCGGCAGCCGCTTTCATGTTTTGGTACTACAAAATGGTAAAATCGGCTGGTGGATCAAACGCGGAACAGCCCAGGCAGTTCAGAAAACATTGGGAGGGCTTACTGAAGCTTCCGGAAAAAGCCACTTGACGCCTGCACTGAATCAATTGCGTAATGCTATCCAAAAACAAGGTGTTTTAGAAGGTGACCGGGTATTGCTCTGTTCTGACGGCATGCTCAGTCCTGAAACTGAAAAAACTATTTCCGCAAGTAAAAAACGATTCCGGAAAGCACTTTTGAATCTTTCTCAAAAAATTTCTACGACTGCCTGGCTGCATCCTCAATTACAGCGTGGAATGCGGCACTGGCTTCCGGAACTGACAGAGGGTACCCCGGTTCGTTTGATTGCACTGGATTAAAATGCAATCCCCGCCAAAAAATAAACATAAGGGCCTCATTGTGGCTGGAATGCACAGCAGCGGCGGAAAAACCGCTGTAACGTCATTGCTCCTGGCTGCACTGCAAAAACGAAAATTCATAGTCCAACCCTTCAAAATTGGTCCGGACTACATAGATCCTGGCTTCCATTTTCATTATTCCGCAAAACATTCTATAAATCTGGACCCCTGGATCATGGGTCGGGAACATATTCTTAAAGCTGCAAAGAAATTCACGGAAAATGCTTTTGGAATTGCAGAAGGCGTGATGGGGCTTTTTGATGGTTCAGATCCAACAAATGATTCCGGAAGTACTATGGAAGTCGCACGTCGGCTCAGCTGGCCAATTTTGCTGGTTGTAACATGTAAAAACTCCGGACGTTCAATCACTGCTGCGATTCAGGGCTTTGTCTCAGAAGCCGGCGGTCCGGAACATTTTGCAGGAATCATCCTCAATCAGGTAAACAGTGAAAGTCATGCAGATTATCTAAGCAAAGCCTGCGCATCTCTCCAGATTCCGATTTTGGGAGCTTTACCAGAAATTCCGGAACTATGCTGGCCGGAACGTCATTTGGGCCTGCAGCCCGGAGTGGAACAAAAGCTTCCGGAACCAGATCAATTGGCAGAATTGGCGGAAAAATATTTTGACCTCAAACTTCTTATAAAAACTTTCCCTGCGCTTTTTGCGTCAGCGGCTCCGGTAAAAAATCTGCAAAGCACAATACCAAAATTCAGCAAACGAATTGCCGTGGCGCAGGATGAATCATTCCATTTTTATTATGTGGCGAATTTGGAATGGCTCCGAGAGCAGGGTGCGGAGGTCATTACGTTTTCTCCACTGCATGACAGTCAGGTTCCGAAAAATGTGGACGGATTGATTTTAGGGGGCGGCTTTCCGGAAGTCTTTGCAGAAGAGATGTCGGCTAACAGGAGCATGCTGATTTCTCTCAAACAGGCCGTTGAGTCCGGAATGCCCTGTTATGCGGAATGTGGGGGTTTAATGCTTTTAACAGATAGCTTGAAAGTACATTCTGGGAAATGTTATTCGATGGCTGGAGTTGTTCCTGGAACAGTTGAAATGACAAAGCAGCTTCAGAATTTTGGTTATTGTAAAATAGATTTACCAAAATCAGGCGAAGTACGCGGTCATGAATTCCATTATTCGCGATGGTCAGAAGAAACAAAACGTGCCAATCTTTGGGAGGTTACCCGTCACTCGACAGGTGTTTCCCGAAGAGAAGGTTACCGAACTTCTAACTTGCATGCCTCCTACGTGCATCTCTATTTTCCTCAAGCGGCCATTTTTATTCGAGAGATACTCCACTTGTCTCTTCTTGAACCAGACAAATGTTGATTGCAGAACTGGCTGCTTTGGGAGCAGCGTTTTGTTGGGCACTTAGCGGGTTAATCATAATTAACCCACTACGAAAAATAGGAGCACTAGCCCTCAATAGAGCTCGTATGTTCTTCGTTTTTTTGATGCTGGCTGCAGTTTCAGTCATGACGGGAGCCTGGCGTGATTTTCCGGTATCAACTATTCAAACATTGATGATTTCCGGACTGATTGGTATTTTCCTTGGAGATACTGCTCTTTTCGGCTCATTGAAGCGTTTGGGGCCAAGTCGAGCCGCAGTTGTTTTTGCACTTCATGCACCGATGACGGTGATTATGGGCTGGTTCCTTTTGGGTGAACACCTAGAAGTGTTTACTTTGATTGGTTGCGGAATCGTCACAACAGGTGTAATAATTGCTATTCTTGGTCGAAAGAATCACGAAGAACCACAAAACATTGATTCAACACATGGTCGGCTGCGTTATGGCATTCTGTTGGGACTCCTTGGAGCATTTGGGCAGTCTGCGGGGGCGATAATCGCCAGGCCGGTCATGGCGGAAGGAGTAGATCCTGTAACAGCAACTGCAATAAGAGTTGGAATTGCAGCTCTCTGTCTGATTTTCACTGGCTTCATTCCCAATCCTCTTTTTCGTTCAAAGACAACTTTTACTATAAAACTATTAGTTTTGATCATAGTCAGCGGATTTTTGGCAATGGGAGTCGGAATGACTCTCTTCATGTATGGACTGTCAATTGGAGATGCAGGAGTTGTAGCCACACTTTCTGCCACAACTCCTGTACTGATTCTTCCCTTGCTCTGGATTAATACAGGTATACGACCTCCTTTGATGGCCTGGATAAGTGCAGTAGTAACTTTGCTTGGAATTGTTTTGATTTCAATTGCCTGGAATTAAGATAAGAATACTGTTTTATTTACTTGTCAAAATTAGCGAGTTTGTTATACTCACTTTCACAAGGTAATCTGTTCAGCAGAGGCATTGTTAACTCACTGAACAAACTTGAAGGGAATCCCGTGTGAATCGGGAACTATCCTCGTAACTGTAATTGGAAAAAATAAAAACATTAGCCACTGAAGACAGATGCAATGTTTGTTTTTGGGAAGGAGTTTTTATTCACTTCCATGAGTCAGGAGACCTGCCTTGGTATTTCCATACAGACTGTTCGGGGCAAATAGTTGCTGGAATCAACAGCTTGCTGTGATCCAATATTTATCTGCTTGTTTCGAATGTTTGTTTCAAACGCTAATCCTTAAAACAAGGTGTTAATTATGACAACGAATACAAAAGTGGCCGGTACTTCCGGTTCTCTTGACACGAGCGATGTCGGAGTTTCTTCACAACGGCTGACTTTGGCTTTGCTAATGCTTCTGGCCGGAGCAGTACTTATTTTCACTGTTGGATTTGCACAGGGTTCCGGTGGAGTGTTCCACAATGCGACACACGACACTCGACATGCTATCACTTTTCCCTGTCACTAATCCTAAAGGGAAATAAAATGATATCAAAAGCTGTAACAACCGTTCTGCTGTCCGGTTTCGTGGCAGGTATACTTGTCACTGGTGCACAAATGCTGAAGGTTACTCCACTGATTCTGCAGGCAGAAAAATTTGAAGTTGGCACAGAAGTTTTGCCTCACACTCATCAGCAATCCGAAATAACTCATGAACATGAATTGAACGTTGTTGCTCTCAATGTGCACGTATCAATGAAAGATGCGCATGCAGTAGAGGCTGTTTCAGTTGATCATTCAGATGAAAGCTGGCTGCCGGAAGATGGAGCGGAGCGTACTTTTTACACGGGTATTTCCAACATCGTTACCGGAATTGCTTTCAGCTTAATGCTGGTTGCAGTTTATCTGCTGCGTGGAAAACCGGTCAATATGAACTCAGGCCTACTTTGGGGCGCAGCCGGTTTTTTGATCTTCTCAGGATCTCCAGCATTGGGTCTGCCTCCGGAACTTCCCGGAATGACTGCGGCGGCTCTTGATGCACGTCAAACATGGTGGATAGGAACTGTGATAGCCACAGCAATTGGAATTGGCCTTCTTTCTGAAACAAAAACCATCTTACCAAAAATAGCAGCAGTTTTGTTAATGGCGGCACCGCATCTGATTGGTGCACCGCATCCTCTCTTGTTTGAAAGCAATGTTCCGGCAGAGATTTCCGCACAATTTGCGATTGCTTCTCTGTTCACCTCTGCTTTTTTCTGGATGGTGTTGGGAGCATCAACCGGGTATTTTTATCAAAAACTTGTACCGAAAACAACTGAGTCTTTGACTACCGCATCTGCCTGATCAGGCCTTTTAACTTTGATTTTTAGACTGAAAATCTTTTAAGCAGTCTAAATTACATAAAATCTAAACCTCCTCCATTTTTGTTTTTTATCTGTGTCCTGTATAGCATTTGTGTTAGTATTTACGATCTCAAACACCTCTAATTTCAACTCAAAAACCGCGCATGATTCGTAGTGATTTTCTAGATGCAGTTGGTAATACTCCTCTGATAAAACTACGCAAAGCATCTGAACTGACTGGTTGTAATATTTTAGGAAAAGCGGAATTTATGAATCCAGGAGGTTCAGTCAAAGATCGTGCTGCGAAAGCGATTGTTTTGGATGCAGAAGCGCGGGGACTTTTACGGCCGGGCGGAGTAATTGTCGAAGGTACTGCAGGCAATACCGGGATTGGACTGGCACTCGTAGCGAATTCATTGGGATACCGCACTGTGATAGTTATTCCGGATACGCAAAGTCAGGAAAAAAAAGATATGCTACGGCTTTGCGGAGCTGATTTGCGGGAAGTTCCGGCAGTGCCCTATCGCGATGAAAATAACTATGTCAAATTCTCCGGCCGTCTTGCTGAAAAACTAGCAAAAACTGAAGCAAACGGTGCGATCTGGGCCAATCAGTTTGATAATGTTGCCAACCGAAAAGGTCATTACGAAAACACTGGTCCCGAAATATTTGAGCAAACCAATGGTAAAGTTGATGCTTTCATTTGTTCAGTTGGAACAGGAGGAACACTGGCCGGAACCGGAATGGCACTCAAAGAACGTAATCCGAAAATAATTATTTCACTCGCGGACCCACTGGGCGCTGCGCTGCATTCATTTTACACTACCGGGGAATTGTCCAGCTGGGGAGGTTCCATTACCGAAGGTATAGGACAGGGGAGGATAACCGCAAATCTGAAAGATGCTCCAGTTGACCAGTCTTTTCAAATCCCGGATGAAGAAGCTCTGACGATTTGCTTTGATCTTTTGAAAGAAGAAGGACTTTGTCTTGGAGGATCTTCCGGAATCAACGTTGCAGGAGCAATTCGCCTGGCACAAGAACTTGGTCCGGGAAAAACGATTGTTACCATTCTTTGTGATTCCGGTGTCCGTTACCAATCCAAGCTTTTCAATCCTGTATTTTTGCGGGAAAAAGGTTTGCCCGTTCCAGAGTGGATGGAGTAATTGAGATGCAAAAATGCCCAACATATTAATGTTCCAAGGCACCGGTTCCGGAGTTGGCAAAAGTGTTTTGTCGGCAGGATTTTGCCGATTGTTAAAAAATCGTGGCTTAAGTGTTTTGCCCTTCAAATCACAAAACATGGCACTCAATTCCGGAGTCACGCCGGAAGGTCTGGAAATGGGGCGGGCGCAGATTGTTCAAGCGGAAGCCTGCGGTGTGTTCCCGGATGTTCGTATGAATCCGATTTTAATCAAGCCTCAGGGCTCCGGTGTTTCCCAATTGATCCGTATGGGAAAGGTTGTTCGCAACTGTTCTGCCAGGGAATATTACACTATGGCAGAAGATAATTTCCGGATTGCAAAACAAGCCTTTGATTCACTGAAAACTGAAGCAGACTGGATCGTGATGGAAGGGGCGGGGAGTCCTGCGGAAATAAATTTGCAGGCGACGGATATCGTCAATATGCGCATGGCTGAATACGCTGGGGCAAAAGTCATACTGGTCGGTGACATTGACCGCGGAGGTGTTTTTGCCTGGCTCAAGGGTACATTCGATTTGATTCAGTCTCAGCACCGGCCATTGCTGCATGGAATGCTGATCAATAAATTTCGAGGTGATGTTTCTCTTTTGAAACCAGGAATTGAGCAGTTTAATGAAATTGTTCCGGTTCCAGTTTTAGGTGTCATACCCTGGCGCGAAATGTTGCTCGAGGATGAAGATTCTCAAAATTTGCAATCTAAAATAGTTCAGGATGCAAAACTCGAGGTGGGAATTATTCGTCTGCCTTATATTTCAAACTTCACCGATTTTGATCCACTCAAGCAGATTCCCGGAATTTCAGTCCGCTTCGTTAACAGAATTCAGGATCTGGAAAGTGCCGACTTGATAATTCTTCCGGGGAGTAAAAACACACTTTTCGATTTACGTTTTTTACATGAAAAAGGTTTTGCGGAAAAACTAAACCAGCTGAGTGGACGTACCTGGATTTTGGGAATTTGCGGTGGTTTTCAAATGCTCGGTGAAGCAGTTGAAGATCCAAACAATATGGAGTCCTCCGGAGCGTCCTGTGAAGCCGAAACGTCCGGTATAGGTGGTTGCGAATCCGGACTGGGACTGCTGCCCATGACTACAGTTCTGGAAGGGAATAAAAAACTTGTCCGGCGCACATATAAAGGAATAAATTGGCTCAATGGTTTAGACTGGACCGGATATGAAATTCATTTGGGACGTACTGAATTTCACAAAAATCCGCAAGAATCGTTTGTTACAGAGGAAGTTACAGCGGCAAATGATTCTTCTCTGGGTGTTATTGACCGCAAACAAAAAATAATCGGGACCTACATTCACGGCTGGTTGGAAAGTCCAGAAGTGATCCAGAAACTTTTGGCATTGTTGACTGCAAAAACTTTTGACATTCCGCTTTCTTTTCAGGAAACTAAAGAGCGAGAAATGGATGAGCTGGCGCTGTTTCTGGAAGAACATTGTGAAGTGGAAAAAATATTGGCGAATTGATAAATCAAAAAATAAACGGCAAATAAAAATGACAGAAATTATTAAAGATTTAGCGACAGAGAAAACTGTCAATGGAATTAAAATCCCAAAACGACCAAAAATAAAACAGGGTGCATTTCAAATATATACTGGAGAAGGCAAAGGCAAAAGTACAGCTTCGCTTGGACTGATGCTACGTGCGCTGGGTTCAGGAATGCACGTTTATTATGTTCGGATGCTCAAACCACGCTGGAGAACAGGCGAGTTGAAACTCTGTCCGGAAAACTTTCATCCAAACCTGAATTTTAGAAATGTACCGCATTACTGGGCCCTTTGTGTAAGCAAAACAATTCCTGAAGATGTGGAAACTATGAAAGAAAAAATGGAACCTGAAATGGAAGATCTGCACGAACAGGTAAAGTCTGGAAAGTACGACCTCATTATTGCTGATGAGATTAATTATTGTATTTACAGGGGCTTGCTTTCTGTCGAAAAAGCAATTCAAATTGTGGAGGATCGTCCAAAAAATGTGGAGCTGGTCTTTACGGGACGCTATGCACATGAAGAACTTATTGGGCGGGCAGATCTGGTAACTGAAATGAAGAAAATCAAGCACCACTTTGACAAAGGAATTCGTGCCAGAATTGGTATTGAATTTTGATCCATCGGCCTTCTTTAACGTCACTAATATTCTTTAGACCCACTTAATTCTTCAATCCTGACATTTTAAGAAAATGCTTTTCGCACGTGTTTATTTTCCTTTTGCCTTAGGCTATGCCATATCCTATTTTTTTCGCAACACCAATGCGATAATTGAGAGTGATCTGGTTGATGAACTGGGACTTGGACCTGCTGATTTGGGGCTTTTAACAGGCGCGTATTTTTTGTCATTTGCGATTTTTCAGCTGCCTTTGGGTATATTGCTCGACCGTTATGGTCCGCGGCGTACGGAAGCTGTTCTATTGTTATTTGCTGCATTGGGGGCGTGGATTTTTTCGAAGGCAGATTCACTGTCTGGATTGATCTTGGGTAGATTACTGATCGGCTTAGGTGTTTCCGCGTGTCTGATGGCAGCATTCAAAGCTTATGTAATCTGGTTTTCCAGTGGACGTTTGCCGATGATCAACGGCTTGCAAATGGTTGCAGGTGGGTTGGGAGCCCTGGGGGCAACGACTCCTTTGCAGAATGTCCTTTCAATCACAGACTGGCGTGGTGTTTTCACGGGTCTTGCCATCATTACAGTTTTTGCTTCACTTTGTTTATGGTTTATTTTACCTGAACATCAAAGTTCTGCTGACAAACATACTGCAATAAAAACACAGCTCAAAGAAATGGGTCAAATATTCCGCAGCCCAGTTTTTTGGAGCATTGTCCCTTTAACAGCACTTTCCAATGGATCATTTTTGGCGATTCAAGGACTCTGGATTAAACCATGGCTGAGAGATGTTGTGAATCTTGGTGAGGGGGATTCTTCGCAACTATTATTTGCAATGACACTGGCTATAATTGCAGGTTATTTTTTATTTGGAATTTTCTCTGAACGACTTTCTCAGCTGTTTGATATTCGCCCGATTACTGTGGGTGTTTTTGGAATGACTTTATTTTTAACCACGCAATTTTCCATGGCATTTGGCTGGGCAACGAGTCCTTTGTTAGTGGTTGTTTTTTTTGGATTTTTGGGCTCTTCATGCATTTTAACCTTTTCTGGTTTAGCTCAAATTTTTCCAAAAAAATATTCCGGACGTGTTAGTACAATCCTGAATGTGCAGGTTTTTATGGGGGCATTTATTATCCAGTGGGGTATAGGAGCCATCATTGAACTCTGGCCAACTACAGAAATTGGCTATGATCCTGCAAGTTATCAAGTCGCAATTGGTGTACTGGTTTTAATGCAAGCAGCAAGTTTGGTCTGGTATTTATTATCTCAACAACTAATCAAGAAGCAGCCAAAAATGATTTAGCATCTAATTCAATTTTTCAAAGAGACGTGTAATTTCTTTAATTTTTACCGCAGCTTCTTTTTGACTTTTTGAGGTAATTGCGTCATTGACACAGTGCTGCAGGTGGCTTGCTAAAATTCCAGACTCAATTTTACGCATTGCTCCTGTCACTGCTCTGATTTGGGACAGAAGATCCATGCAATATCTACGTTCCTCAATCATAGTTTGAATTCCTCGTACTTGTCCTTCAACCTTTTTCAGGCGAACAAGTTGATTTTCGTGACTTGGATGCATTGTTTACTCCTCAAAAAA
>Ga0209709_10004040_pt1 | contig 11954 bp, 11 predicted proteins | sample ArcticOcean_MG_C_2_FD_187435 | JGI IMG/M metagenome (GOLD analysis project Ga0209709, IMG submission 187435) | Marine microbial communities from western Arctic Ocean - ArcticOcean_MG_CB4_136 (SPAdes) (version 2) | ecosystem: Environmental > Aquatic > Marine > Oceanic | place: Arctic Ocean... | reverse complement strand
GAGTAAAGGTACCCGAGGGAGTCGAACCCCCTTGTATAAGCTTTGCAGGCTCACGCATAACCGTTCTGCCAGAGTACCATTTTGAAAAACATGAAATGAACAATTAAACTCTTTAGGATTTGCGTAGCTTTGTTTGCTAACCCATATGCCTAATTTTAAAATTTCACATTATTTTCTTTAATTCGTGCATATCATGAGGGGTTTTGGATGTTTAACTAAAGTTAATGTGGGACAATTATTTTTGTAAATTATGGTTGAATCAAATAAAGAAGGCAATAATGTTGAATCCAAAGAGGATTGGGATTGCGAGCAAGAAGAATTTACAAAATAAAATTTAGATTAACATTATTTTCTTTAATTCGTGACTATGGTGAGGATTTTATTCTAAAACTCTAATTCCTGTTCGTATGTAAAGTTGATTTTATCATGACACCAACATTCACATTTACTTACAGCGTGAAATTCAGGACACTGTTGATGGTTCTTCTTAACGCAAGCTGGATACTTCATTTCAAATCAGACTTTGTTGTTAGTATCATTCTATCTTTGTTATCCGTGTGTTTAATACAATATTTCATATTCTCATCTTTTTCCATACCGCAAAACCCATTACCTAAAACACGATAACATTTTCCCTCACTAGTATCTAATAGTATATCTTTCATGATCAATCCTTGAGTATCGTCTTTATTTTGAATCAATATCGATTTGCTAAATTTAGGCTAGTTTATAATATTTTCTATAATTTGTGTATCTAGGATATTTTTTTAGATTATTTAATTTTTCAGCGTCATGTGGAAATTAGGTGATTTTAATCTCTTGAAAACCTTGTAGTGTAATTTGGAACATCATCCATTGCTTCTCTAATTCTTTTTTTAATCACTATAACATGAAAATTTCTACAAACTTCACTACAAATTTTTTTATTAGTTCCTTCAAATACATTACCGCAATAGATGCAAATTTGTTCCATAATTCATTATTTTGGGTGTACAAAATAATCTTCAGCACATTGATCACAACAAAAATCACTTACAAAAAGTTCAAAATCCTTTCCACAATTTTTACATTTTACATCCAAATTTTTTCAGATTCCCCTGCTACCACATGATTCCCCTAATGGAGATAAGTAAAAAAAGAAAAAATGGAAAAAAGATTTCATATTAAATTCTCTCTAGGTTTCGGGCTACGCAAAAATTCTAGAAAGGAATTGATGTACAATTATCGTTTTCTTCCTTTAGATTTTGTGACTATTTTCTTTGCTACAGTACGTTTTGCAGGTTTCTTTGCTACAGTACGTTTTGCAGGTTTCTTTGCTACAGTACGTTTTGCAGGTTTCTTTGCTACAGTACGTTTTGCAGGTTTCTTTGCTACAGTACGTTTTGCAGGTTTCTTTGCTACAGTACGTTTTGCAGGTTTCTTTGCTACAGTACGTTTTGCAGGTTTCTTTGCTACAGTACGTTTTGCAGGTTTCTTTGCTACAGTACGTTTTGCAGGTTTATCTTGGGCTTCTGCAATTATCTTTGCATTTCGTTTTCTAGTTCTTGCTGCTTTTAGGGCAGATAGACTTCTTTGAGCTTTAGTTTGTGTCATTCTAAATCATCAGAAATAAACTCCGAGAAATACTAGAAAAGTTAACAGTTTTTACCTAAATGAGTAACAGTGTGGATACAATTTTTCCAGTTAAGATCAGTTTTTCTACTAGTTCCAAATCCACCATGTATTGAAAATTGCTTTAATGTATAACAAAGATAAGATTGATCCTTCTGATGTCATCAATATTTCAGATATTCCAACTCAAGAACATTATTCTTTAAAAGCAATTGAGCTAGTTGCAAAGGCATTAGAAAAAGGTGGGCACATTGTAAAACTAATTGAAGCAAACATGCATGCAATTGATGAAATGCATGACTTTATGCCCAAAGTGATGGATGGAGAAAGACCGGGACTCGTCTTTAACATGGCATATGGTTTACAAGGTCACAACAGATACACCCACGTTCCTGCTTTGCTTGAAATGCTTGGTGTTCCATATCTGGGTTCAGGACCTGAGGCACATGTCATAGTTCAAGATAAAGTAATGACCAAGCTTGTTTTACAAAGAAACAGCATTCCCACACCTAGTTTTTGGGCATTTTCAAGTCATACTGACAAATTTGATGATCTTGTTTTTCCAGTAATTGTAAAACCTAGATCCGAATCAACATCAATGGGAATAAAAGTTGTAGACAACTGGAATGATTTGAGAGATGAGGTTGAAAAAGAAATTGAAAAATATCATCAAGATGCACTAGTTGAGCAATTTATTTCGGGAAGAGAGTTTGCAGTAGGATTACTTGGAAATGCTGACAGTGTTGAGGTTTTGCCTATTGTTGAAATTGATTTGCAAGGAGATCCAGATAAAATTCAAACGACATCTGACAAAGTAGAAAAACCTCTTAACAAAATATGCCCAGCAAAACTAACTGAAAAGCAAGAAGAAGAAATGAAACAACTTTGCATTGCATCTTACAAAAAACTTGGCATTCATGATTTTTGCAGAGTTGATTTTCGTATGGATAAAGATGGACATATGTATATTTTAGAATTAAATTCCATGGCAAGTCTTGGTGCTACGGGTTCATTTGTACATGCAGCAAAGATAGCCGGATATAATTATGAATCCCTTATCAACAAACTTCTTGATGTTGCAGTGATAAGATACTTTGGAGAATCACCAACTCAGAATTTACAAATAGATGCCACTGAAAATATTCGCAGTCAACCATTGAGAGTTACAGCAAGAAGTTATCTTCGAAGTCATCTACGTAGTAGTATTGATCTGCTACAAGAGATTTGTAAAATTAACACCAGTATGAGAAATATTGAAAATATCAATAGAATGGGATCCATTATATCTAAACGATTAACTCATCTGGGTTTTTCTGAATACGTCCATAAGCAATTTGACATTGGTGATGTCCGTTATTTTACCAATCATGACGGGGACAAGAATGATGTTCTTTTAATTTCTCATCTAGATACACCATATGCTGCTAGGGATTTTGTACAATTTAGAGAAGACAAGACAAAATTACTTGGCTCAGGAATAGCTGAAAGTAAAGGTGGAATTTCCGTAATGCTTTCTGCATTGCAGGCATTAAGATTCTCAAAGAAATTAAAAAAAATCAAATGTGGGATATTGTTAACCACTGATGATAGTTTAGGAGGACAGCATGCCAAACCTCTCATAGAATCTTATTCTAAAAATGCAAAATATGTAATTGGGTTAAAGTGGGGTGCACTTGATGGCGGAATAATTACTTCTGCATCTGGAAGGGATGAATTTAAAATAAATATTTCAAACATTGCAGAATCTGCCAATCCTACAATTTCAGAACTAATTCCAACGGTTTGTAAAAAAATTATATCCATAAACAAACTGTCAAAAAAAGATAATGTTGTTAGAATAATGTCAATTGATGGTCAAACATCATATGGTAACTCCCCTGATCATGCGTCAATTTCCATATACACGACATTCAAAAATAAATTGGATGCTAATGATATAGAACTACAAATAAAAACAATACTAAAAAAACAAGAGACGATAAAACTAGATATTGAAATATCTAAAGGAGTTCGTCGTGATCCTTACCCCGAATCAACAAATTCAAAAAAATTATTTGGAATATTACAAGAGATGGCAGACAGGTTAGAAATTAAAATAAAATGCAATCACAGAGGCATGTCTTCTGATATTAGTCATGTTTCACAAGACATTCCATCTCTGGAGGGACTGGGTCCATTAGGAGGTGAATTTCGTTCTCCTAATGAGTATATTCTAAAAAATAGTTTGATTGATAGAGCACTTCTTTTGGCATTGACAATTAACAAATGTGTGCACACTGTTGATGGTTCTTCTTAATGCAAGCTGGATACTTCATTTCAAATCAGACTTAAACATCCACATCATTATTCATTTCTAATATTTTTTTACTTGCTTTGTATTCTGGAGTTAGTCTGCGTGCTTTCTCTCTTGCCTTAATGTCTTCTCTATTCCTATATGCTTTTTTCTTTGCTTGGTATTCTGGAGTAGCATGACGTGCTTTTTTACTTGCTTTGTATTCTGGAGTGGCTTGACGTGCTTTTGATTTTGCAATATTTTCAGGTCTTCGGATGTATTCTCTCTGTTTTGCTTTTGCCTCAGGTCTATCTCTATACGCTTTTGCTTTTGCCTTTATTTCAGGTCTCAAATAATATGCTTTATTGTAAGCCTTGCGTTCTTCTTTAGTTTGAACCAATATCGATTTGCTAATTTTATTCTAGGTTATATTATTTTCTGCATGATTTTTAGAAATTTAGTTATTGCTTCATTACAACAATTACAACATAAAATATCATAATTAGAATAACGTTTAGAGTAAGGTTACAAGACTCGTGATTAAAAATCCTGTTTAGTTATTTTGTCTTTTTGCCTTTATTTCAGGTCTTGAATTATACTTTTTATCAACTACTTTTTTCTTTGCCTTATTTTCAGGTCTTGAATCATATGCTTTTTTCTTTGCCTTATTTTCAGGTTTATCTCTATACGCTTTTGCTTTTGCTCTTACTTCAGGTGTATCTCTATACGCTTTTTCTTTTGCCTTGTATTCAGGAGTAGCTCTACGCTCTTTTTTCTTTGCACTACGTTCTTCAGCAGTTTGAACCAATATGGATTGGATAATTTTCTAGTAGATTAACATTATTTTCTTTAATTATGTCTATGATGAGTGGTTTTAGACATATGAGAAAGTTAATCAAGACTAATTTTATTTGCAAATTATGGGTAAACTGAAGAGATTAGGTATTGGTTTTAGTATTACCGTGCTAGTCTTTGTTGTCTTGTCTATTGCAGATTATGATCGTTATGAGGGATTAACAGAAATTGAAAAAAATGTAATACAAGACATGGAACAAGGTTGTAAATTAAGCACATATTCAGCAGAAGAAAAGAGAAGGTGCGGATATGCAGTTGATGAATTGTTACAATTATCTAAGCAAATACAAAATATACAGTTAGAAAATATGCAGGATAATGGCATAAAAGATTCTGATGGAAATTGTATCGCAGATAATCCTAATAATTGCTAAAACATCTAAACAAATGTGGAATCTATAGTGGGTATGGATAAAGAAACTTGTGATAGATGTGGACATGATATGGAAAAAATGACAACTTGCCATTTGATTTGTCTAAACTGTGGTGCAAATTATGATTGCTCAGATAAAGGAAGTGTATGGTGATTGTCAAAAGCCTCACATCATTGAAATCATGTCATTAACTAGTCGTTAATTGACACTTTTCACGTCAAAACGTTAAAAGAATTTAGTAAAAATATCTCAAGATTAGAATTTCTAATTTGAGATGGTGTAAGAATCAGCAACCGTTAGCATGGTAAGAATTTACCTTTTCATCTTTGTCATAAGTCATTGCACAGCACTCATGATACGCATGGTCATTTCTCATTTGGTATTCTAGATTCAATTCAATTTCTTGCTTGCATAGAGTACAATTCATGAATACAATACCTCTCAATACTATTTATCCCCGTTCTTTTATTTTTTAATTTTAAAAAAGTGTCCCAAGTAGATTGCATAATGAAAAAGATTCTATCTTAGAAAAAATATTCATAAATTAATTTCACAAATACTAAAACTCGTAAATTTATTTTAAATGTCGATATATTTCTTTGAATTCTAAAGATAAATTATATGACATGTTTAGTGTATGGGCCAGTTGATTCATGGATGCCTTATCGTGTCCCAATTGCTGTAATATCGTTAATGATTTTTGTGATGAATTTACTGATACTGGTATTTGCCCTGACCATGTTTTAAAAACATCTTCTACATCTAAACAAAAATTTAAAACAAATTCTTTCCATCTTGGTGTTGATTTTATCGCTTTTTCAGTTAAAAGAATATGAGACAATTCACGAAATTCAATTTTTCTATCTTCGTAAAGCATTTCAATGGATTTAATTTTTATTTGATCAAATTCATGTACAAAATTAAATTTATACTGTTGAGATGTATTCATATGATATTATTATGATAATTAAAAGATAAACTTCACCATCATTTTTTTAAACGTTTGTAATTTTTTTCTTTTAAAAATCAACAAATGTTAAGAATTTAAAATTAATATTTTTATTTTATCCTTCACTATATCTTACATAGTAATCAACAAGTGCCTAGATGTCAGGGAAAAAAATGGTATTACTTTTGATGTCGTTATCAGTGGATGACTATATGGGCTGATTACTATTTTGATTTTTTTGTTAATTTACAAAAATTATGGAATTTCTTCAAGAAAATTTCTTAAATTTAAATCTAATATATTAAATTCTTCTTTTGCCCTACAAACATTTTAAATTCTTTTTTATTCATTTTCATAAATGATAAATAACATAATTTTGATTTACATAAATCACATATTACATCATATGATATGTCCCTACAGCCACATATACAAACACAATATTGCAAATTCATATTATTCTAGTATGTCCTTTTCCACGTAGTGAAAATAATATTATTGCAAGTATGATCCACACTCCTGTAACTGTCCCATATGCTGCCATTCCAGCTTTTGTCATATTTCATATATGACATAATAAACAATAAACGTTATTTCATAAAAACTATAAATTCATTTAAAAAATCACCATTAATTTTAACATATTTTCATTATCTGAAAACATTACTTTATTGATGATCTAAGCATATTACATTTAGATTGAATATCTATGATACAAAACCCCTAGCCTGTAAAGACTGTGGTAAAATAATGGGAGAAATTGATTATGATGCAGAAGTTATTTTACCAAAATGTGGTCAATGTTCAAATCCTATACCTGACATTAAAGATAAAATGCCTTATTTGATCAAACATTAAAAATATGAATTTTACTCAAACCCCAAACAAATATTTTGATAATCCATACATGTTTGATGTGATTGGTAAGTGATCTGAATTAAAAATTACAGACAAGTACTGTAAAAAATTTCCTTATTTATTGTAAATTATAATTGTGAAAAAGTATGGCTGATATGTAATGAACATTTTAAAAAAACAGAATTTAGATAACATATTTGTAAATTTATTCCAATAGAGAACATATCTGAATTGTGATTGGATTTCTATTTTGTAGTATTATTTGTATGAATGAATATTATGCAGAGTATACAAAATGTATTGAATGTAATGGTTCATTGTTACTTTGTGATTGTAATTGTCCAAAATGTGGAAAACGAGAATATTGTATGTGTAATTTAACCAATATTAGTTAAAATTTATACAAATTTTACATGTAAAGTAAATAAATTTTAAAGTTTAATGTAATAATATTTTTATTTCATTGTTGCATACTTTACTTAGATAGTAATTAACTTGTAAAAATATCAATAGAAGTTTGATGTTTGGACCATAACATAGAGTTGTCGATAGATGACTACTTGGTTTTGATTACTATCTATTTTTAGATAAATTCAATCATATGATTTCTAATTGTATCATTCTTGATCATCATTAAATACAACATGTGCGTAATAGAGTTAACGAGAAACCATTATCTCTGCGTCGTAGAATGATGAGTAAGGAAAACAATTCATGTTAGGGTTCATTTACGTTCTCCATGTTTTCCACCTTTCTTGTTGTTTTAATTTTACAAATATTATTCATTTTTTTATAACGTGGATACATGATATAGTTAGAAGCCAACACAATTCTTAAAATAACTTTCAGATGTATTGCTGTGTACACCAACTTGTTACATTACGTTAAGGGTGTGAAATAGTTAGTTTGTATTCTAAATTTGTTTATGCATCATCTAGCTATTCTTTCAACACTACGAATTATTCCGGATTCCTTATCAATTTCTAATGCAATTTCTTGATAGCCTATATTAACAATAACTGTGTTGATTTTATCCATAGTGATTATTGATACTAATTCAAAATGATAATGATCATCTCGAAGTAATTTTTCACGAACAATTTGTATTATTTTTTCATCAGTTATGGTTGTTTTTTCTTTAAGAGACTTAATTCCTAGTGCAATTAAGATTAGAATTACAAATAAACCAAATCCAACTTGAAACCAAAATAATAACATATTACATAAAATATGATTTAATTGAATTTATGATTAGTTGTTGAAAAATTAAAAATTCATTTAAAATAAGTATAATTTATGTTATAAATTTAAATTAAAAAATAAAAAACCTCCATCAAAACTGTAGGTACACAACCACACAAAACCCATAACAGAATATCATCAAACTTCAAAGATACTTTGCTTGTCCATCATGACAAACATCTCTTCTTTTTCTCAGGCACATATACCAATTTCCCTCATATGTTCTCTTAGCGATTTAAGTATTGAGAATTTTCCTATGGTTTTATCCATTTCAGGTCTTGGTGATTTGCCTTTTCTCATATCTTTGGCATAAATGGTTAATTTTCTGTTAACTCTTAAAAATCGTGTCTAACTCTGAAAATTATTTTTTAGATTGCTCGGGAATGGTATGTATTGTAATTGTAAATGTACTTACTGTGATCAAAGAGATTCGTGCGAATGTGTGTTATTTGATTCCATGACAGGCGGATAAATTATAACATCAAACAAGTTTTAACAAATGTTAAGATCAACCTTTTATTTTATAATCGCATAAGAGAATTACAAGTCAACGCAGTATTCATTGTCATAAATCCGCATCGTGTTACTGGTGTAAGCCTACCTGCTACATTACGTAGAGGGTGTAAGTAGTTGGCTTGATTTTTACTTTGTTAATAATTTAAAAAAATAACAAACAAATTTTAATTATAATTTACAAGTAATTTTAATATCTCATAAGATAATTATATGTTGAAAACATCAGATGGATAACAAAACTTGAAATAAAATTTTACTCCATGATAATTTCAATTTATGTTACCTATCTTATGACGATTTTAATTGATATATCAATAGTAAATGTTTATGAATAATTTTATAATATTTTAAATAAATATGAAGAAAAGAAACAGTATTAGTTAAATTTGATTTTAATATATTATTATCGGTAACGTCTACCCAATCATCAATATATGTGGACATTTTGATGGTGAAAGACTATTCAACCAGGAGGGCGTGGTTACATAGAAATGTGAAAGAGTGATCACGTTTTCCAAAATAATTTTAAAATATAAATTTTTTTACATTTGTATAAATATTTAAAAAAATTTGAATATGTTTTAAGAATTTTTGGTATCTAGAATATATTTCACAGATGCCATAATGATGCATGTTAAAGAGAATAGAAAAAAGTGAAAGAAATAAACTTCATGAAAAATACCGAGAAGAATTCAAAGCGAAATTTATAGAAAGACTTGAAAAAGGCGAAATAATGGAATTTACCTAGAAAATAATCATTTATAGAATTCTCGGCTAATTACATTTAGGATTCAATTACAACTAAAACATTAGATGTCGTCCTAAATTTATCTAATTTTGTCCTGGAATTCCCATCAACGTAAGAGTAGATCTTACATGTTGAATTTTTCTTATATGATAGATTATCATTTCTCGAAGTTTATCTTTATCTTGATTTTCAATCTTTGTAATAATATCATAGGCACCAAATGTTCCATGTACTTCCTTTACTGAATCAATATGTTTTAGAGAATCCAGTATTTCCATTTCAGATCCTAAATCACAATTAATTAACACGTAAGCAGTTTCCATAAAGTAAATATGTCTAAAAAAGATTTAAGTAAATTGTAAAAAATATATAAATATGTTTAATTATTAACTAAAAAACCATACAATTAGAAATCATATGATTGAATTTGGTTTAATTTTAAAGTAAAAGTGATATTGAAAAGTTATCACATGAAAAAGTATAATTTTGAATATCATAAAATTAATCAGACAAAAAAATATCTGTTTTACTTAATTTAAAGAAAAAAGAAGTACAAAAGTAAATGGATGGAATCCTAAAACTCAATTTTAAAAAAAGTTTTAATTAAAAAAATATATAATTTTCTAATCTTCAATAAAATTAGAAACTACTGTTTTACTTTATTTAAAAATTATATAAAAAACAAACATTTGATCATTTTTTTAAAATCAAAGTTTTATTTCACAACACCATAATATTATTAGGTAGAAATCAAATAATTCCAAAATACCGTACATTCAGAATATTTCAGAATGTGTAATGCTTATGTGCCTACAGGTATATTTTCCAAGGTAACAAGGGAGATTTTGATTTTTATCAATTTAAGAGATTTCATCTTGTTAAACTGCAGTAAAACAAGAGTTATCTCTAATTATAATTTAAATAAAGATCCGAAATTGACCTAAACAAACGTTAAGAATTTACAGAATATATTCTTGTATGAGTTTAACATAATGTTGTCATGGTATATTCTAACGCAATATATTTTGGATCACATTTTGATAGATTAACTAAAGAGTTATTCTCTAACTTTAAGATAATCAAAAAAATAATTAAATAAAATATTATGTTACAAAAATGTCAATTAGAAAATTGTTTTGGAAAAAATTTGATCACTGATGCTTTAAATGGGGAAATTTTTTGTGCTGATTGTGGTATTGTACTAAAAGAAAAAATTCTTAGCAATACTGATACTTATACATACAATCTAGAAGATTTTATGAGTCAATCACAATTTGGACCAAAACAATCCCTTACAATTTATGATAAAGGATTGAGTACAGTGATAGGGCAAGACAAGGATTCAACTGGAAGGCCATTAAGCTCATCTACCAAATACCAGTTTCATAGATTAAGAATGTGGGATAGTAGAAGTAAAATGAGAAAATCATCTGATAAAACACTTGTAAAATCACTGATTTTTTTAAATGGATTAAAAGAAAAGTTAGGTATTTCTGATAATACTGTAGAAGTTACTTGTTCATTATATAGAAAAGCTCAGAATCAAAACATGACTAAAGGAAGAACTGCAAATTCTTTGATGGCAGCTGCACTATACATATCATGTAGACAAACTATGACCCCTAGAAGTCTTGATGAGATAGCAAAAATGGGAGATATTACTAAAAAATCGTTACAAAAATCAGTCAGATATTTAATTGATAAATTTGAATTAATCTTACCTCAATACAATACATCTTCATTTCTCACAAAACTATCAAATGATATGGAATTTAGTGAAAAAATCAAGCGTTATGCATTAAATATTTTAGCCGATGTTGAGAAAAGTGGTTTATCCGCAGGAAAGAATCCACTTGGACAATCAGCTGCATCATTATATCTTGCAGCAATTTTAATGGGTGAAGACGTAAACCATGCAAACTTTTGTAAAAAAGCTGGAATATCTAATGTAACTTTGAGAAATAGAACAAAAACGATTAGAAAGTTGTTGGATTTGTGATTGAGGTAAAGATGGTTTTTAGAGAATGCGTTCATTGTGGTAGGGAGTATGAAGATGTATTTAACAGAACAATATGTTCAGATGAATGTTTTACAGAGATTCCATACTCAAAACTTCAAATGCAAAGTTTGTCTCGTTAACAGAAATTATTCTTCCGTGATTAAAAATGATAAACCTTGCAAGTCTTCCCATGTTACATTGGATTCAGTATTCATGAATTACAATGGTATAATTTTGCATTTAAAGAGCATGAATGATTTGTACTTTTTTACAATAACCCGTGTGTCTTAAGCTGATTTGGAATAATGATGCCATGTCTGAAGCTAATTTGATCAGGATTACAAGACGCAGAGAGTATAGAGAGAAGTTTGATCAAGAGTTTCCACAAACAACACTAGAGAATTTCTTTGAAATCTAATTCATCTATTTGTTGATGTTCATTTTGTATTTCCTGATATTGTGATTCATCTAATTCCTGTTCACTATCTATGATTGGTTGTAATACCTTCTCTTTGATTTCTTTCCATTTG
>Ga0209709_10004038_pt1 | contig 11955 bp, 15 predicted proteins | sample ArcticOcean_MG_C_2_FD_187435 | JGI IMG/M metagenome (GOLD analysis project Ga0209709, IMG submission 187435) | Marine microbial communities from western Arctic Ocean - ArcticOcean_MG_CB4_136 (SPAdes) (version 2) | ecosystem: Environmental > Aquatic > Marine > Oceanic | place: Arctic Ocean... | reverse complement strand
TCTTTCCAACTTTACCAATTTTTTCTCCAATAGATCTAAGGTTACCCCAGTAACTTCCAATCCCACCACCTTTAGCAGCTAACCAAACGTTCTCACTCCATAGATCAAGTATTCCATTTAAGCTGTCAGATGCTTCATTTAAAAAACATGAAATTGGTAAGCCTCTTTTAGTTCCACCATTTGATAAAACTGGAGTTGCTGGCATGAACCATAAATTACTAATGTAGTTATAAATTCTTTGTGCATGTAAATTATCATCCGCATATGAACTTGCAACACGTGCAAATAAATCTTGGTAAGATTCGTTATGACCTAAGTATCTATCTTTTAAAGTCGCTTTACCAAAGTCTGTTAATTTAGAATCTTTTGTTCTATCAATTTTAATAATTATTCCTTTTTCATTTTGAAAAAGTTCTGTGTCATTACTAAGTGAAAATAAATCTGGTCCTTTATTTTTTGAAAGTTCACTATTATCAGGGCTATATTCGGAGACAGCTTTCTTAAGTGCCTGTGATAGAATTTTGTTCATAAATTTTAAGTTTTTTTAAGTTTTTTTTACAAAACAACTATATGTTGTATGCTGAAAGCATTGATACACCATATAAATCATTATTCAACAGAACGTTTATAGAACATTGAAAAAAAATATCAATAAAAAAATAAAATGAATGTAAGAAAGGTTAATAATGACAACAAATTTAAAAATAGACCCCTATGGCTTCAGAGAGTATGACGCAAGGTGGCTGTATGAGAAGGACATAAACCAACTTGGAATAGAGAATCTGGGCAAAGGTTTAGGTACTCAAATTATAAAACATACTAAAAAAAATAATCCAAGAGTGATTGTCGGTCACGATTATAGATCTTACAGTGAAGAAATTAAAACAGCTCTCAAAAAAGGACTGCTTTCAACTGGATGTAATATTGAAGACATAGGTTTATCATTATCCCCTACTGTTTATTTTGCACAGTTTAATTTAGATGCAGATGCTGTTGCAATGGTTACTGCAAGTCATAATGAAAATGGTTGGACTGGAGTTAAAATGGGTATCAAAAAAGGCTTAACCCATGCGCCAGAAGAGATGAAAGAATTAAAAGAGATTACTTTAAATGAAAACTTCATAAGAGGTGAAGGAAGTGAAAAACAGATAGAAGGTTTTCAGCAAATTTATAAAAATGATTTAATAAATAAAAATAAAATAACAAAAAAAATTAAAGCAGTTGTTGCATGTGGTAATGGAACTGCTGGAGTATTTGCACCTGAAATTTTAAGAGGTATTGGTTGTGAGGTAATTGAATTAGATTGTAATCTTGATTGGACCTTTCCAAAATATAATCCAAATCCAGAAGATTTAGAAATGTTACATGCAATTGCAAAAGCTGTAAAAGATAATAATGCTGACATTGGTTTTGGCTTTGATGGTGATGGTGATAGAGTTGGTGTAATTGATAATACGGGGGACGAAATATTTTCAGATAAAATTGGATTATTAATTGCTAGAAATTTATCTAAGACTCATAAAGGCTCAAAATTTATCGTTGATGTAAAATCAACTGGATTGTACGCAACTGACAAAGTTTTAAGTGAGAATGACTGTGAAACTATTTATTGGAAGACAGGTCACTCACATATTAAAAGAAAAGTTAATACTGAAAAAGCATTAGCTGGATTTGAGAAAAGTGGACACTTTTTCTTTAACCAACCTTTAGGTTTTGGTTATGATGATGGAATTAATTCAGCAATACATGTGTGTCATCTATTAGATAACGAAAATAAATCTATGTATGAAATTATAAAAGAACTCCCTAACACTTTTCAAACACCAACTATGGCACCTTTTTGTAAGGATGAAGAAAAATATCAAGTAGTTGAAGAATTAGTTAAACAAGTAAATGAAATTAAAGATAATAAAACTAAAATTGATGACCAGGAGATTAGCGAAGTACTAACGATTAACGGCATCAGATTTTCTTTTAAAGATGGTTCATGGGGGTTAATTAGAGCCTCATCAAATAAACCATCCCTTGTAATTGTAACCGAAAGTCCAACATCGAATGAGAGAAAGAAAAAGATCTTTGATTTCATTGATGATCTTTTACAAAAAACTGGCAAAGTTGGTGAATATGATCAAAAAATATAAATATCTACTAATCTTTATCCTACTATTTAGCTCTAAAAGTCACGCTCTTAGCCCTGAATATGAGAAGGAATTGTATATTGGTTGTTACACTAACTCTAAGCAATACCTTGGTACAGATGGCGCTAAAATATACTGTCAGTGCACAATTGATAAATTAACCGAGAAATTTAGTGATGAAGAGATTGATGAAGTGTTTAAAAAAACACCTGAAGAGATCATGGAGCAAACGGCATTTGCGACAATTGAGTGCGAGAGTAATAATTAACTTTTCAAATAATTAAATAATTAATAAATTTTAAAAATGAAAGATAAGAAAAATTTCGGTTTTGGAACTCAGATTAGGAAATCTCCTTACTTTAACTCAACTGTTAAATGGGGTGCAACTGGTTTTTCAGTTTATAATCATATGTATATACCAAGAGATTTTGGATCCCCTGAACAAAACTTTTGGAATTTGGTTAATGAAGCAATTTTATGTGATGTTGCAGTTGAACGACAGGTTGAAATTACAGGACCAGATGCTACAAAATTTATTCAACTCTTAACACCAAGAGATTTATCAAAACTTTCAGTTGGACAATGTAAATATGTTTTAATTGTAAACAATGAAGGTGGAATTTTAAATGATCCAGTTTTATTAAGACTGAAAGAAAACCATTATTGGTTATCTCTTGCAGATAGTGATATTTTATTATGGGCACAAGGGGTTGCTGTTAACTCTGGACTTGATGTAAAAATTTCAGAACCCGATGTCTCCCCTCTTCAATTGCAAGGACCAAACTCTGGAAAAATTATGGAGGCTTTATTTGGTGAAAATATTAATGATCTTAAATATTATTGGTTAAGAGAATTAGATTTAGATGGCATTCCTTTAATAGTCTCTCGTACTGGTTGGTCTAGTGAACTAGGTTATGAATTATATTTAAGAGATGGGTCTAAAGGTGATGAATTGTGGGAAAAAATAATGTCAGCAGGCAAACCTCATGGATTAAAACCAGGTCACACATCATCGATTAGACGTATTGAAGGTGGAATGTTATCGTATCACGCAGATGCTGATATAAACACCAACCCTTATGAACTAAATCTAGGAAGACTTGTTAATCTTGATACTGATATAAACTTTATTGGTAAAGATGCGTTACAAAAAATTAATAAAGATGACATTAAAAGAAAACAAGTTGGAGTGATCTTAGACTGTGATCCTTTAAATGGACCAAACACTACATTTTGGGAAATCACCAAAAATAATGAAGTTGTTGGTAAAATTACTTCTGCAGTTTTCTCACCAAGACTAAAACAGAACATAGCCCTTGCAATGGTATCAATTAGCAATTCAGAGATTGGTACAGTTCTTGATGTTAAAATAAATGACAAAATCGTTAAAGCAACGGTTGTTGAAAAACCTTTCTATGATCCTAAAAAGAAGCTAGCAAGTTCATAGCAATAAGAGTATTTATAAATCATGTTAACTCCAAAAGACTATATTTCCCTATACTTACTCGTTATTATCTTAACGGTAGTCTCAGTTAACTTCATGTACCGTCTTTATTTCTAGAAATACACACTACTTTTTATTAAAAAAATAATTGGTAGTTGACCTTTATTTACGGAGTTAGCAGGACAACCTAACCCACACTCATCTACATTAACCTACAGTACTTATGTAGATAATTAAAAATTTGATAAAAATAAATCACTTAAAAACTCATCAATTTAAGCATCAAACTAGATATACGACTAGATATATTTGAGATAAATCATTTCTATTAATACAACTCTTGCTATAAAAAACATAGTTTTTACAGTTTACATCATTAATGAGAATAGTAGTATAAATTTGTGAGTTTAAAGAAAAAATTATTGTGCAGTGTAGCCGTAGCAGCAGTCGCTATACCATTATCAATAACTAATATTGCAACTTCAGCTCAAGCTGGGGAATCATGCTACTCATCTGGAAATTCAGTTTATTGTAGTAGCGGATTTAGTGGTTATTCATCTGGAAATTCTTTTTATGGAAATGATGGATATAGTTCGTATTCATCTGGAAATTCTACTTACGGTAATGATGGATTTAGCTCATATTCATCTGGAAATTCACTTTATGGCAATGATGGATTTAGTGGATATTCTTCTGGAAACTCCTTTTATGGCAACGATGGATTTAGCGCATATTCATCAGGAAATTCACTATACAGCTTTTGAAGACAATCAAAGTTGGTTGGTTCATAGATGACACCCATAAAGCTAAATTTGTTTTTAATGAACCCTTTCCAGTAAAAAAAACAAGAGGTATTCCTTTATCTAAGCGAGCAGTTCAAGCATGTCCTGCAATTAATCATTTTGAGAGACGTTATTACCAAATAAACTTTCCCTACGATCTAAGACTAAGATATGAATTTCAAAATGAAAAACATAACTTGTATGTAATCCCTGAAGAAACAAGAATCGATGATGACTTAATTTCAAAAAATGTTGTTCTAATGCCTCCTAAATTTTGGAGAGACGAAAACTATCCAACTATTCAAATAATGTGTCCTTATGTTTTTCTCTCAGATGATGATATTTTCATGTCTCAACTACCACCATTTTTAGATTATAAATATAATTTGTGGCCTGGTGTTGTAACAGCAGGAAGATTTCCAATAAATATTTGGCCAAGAATTCTTTCCTGGGGTTTTGAGTGGGTTGATAAAAAAAAAGATTTAATTTTTAAAAGAGGTGACCCTTGGTTTTATGTTTTTTTTGAATCTCATAATCCTAATGACCAAATTAAAATGATAATGGCCGATAACACTGATGAATTAAAAGAATACAGAAAAGGTATTGCAGACACTGTCAAATATACATCAAATTCTTTTGGATTATTTGAGGAAGCTAAAAAAAGAAGACCAAAAAAACTTTTAAAAGAAAGGAAGAAATAATGAATAATAAATCTAACTTCTATTATGATGCTATTAAAGGAATTTATCTCAATGAGGATATAGTAAAATTCAACTTAGTATCAATACCAATGTCTCAAAATGAAATTGAAGAAAAGATTACTCTTATTTCTTCACTGTCACGTTTTGAAGGAATGGTTAATTTTTTATCTGAAGAGCTACAAAAAATGAAATCTGTACAAAATATAAAAAGTCAGCCCAGTACTGTTAAAAAAATAATTGAAAACAAAAAAGTACCTATCAAAGGTAAAATTTTAGCTTCTATTGAAAAAAAATAAAACTCAACTAAACTAGATACACGACTAGATATATTAGAGATAAATCATAGTTGAGGAGTGAATGAACGAAGATAACCGGCGTAAACTGTGGACTTTGATACAAGAAGTCGGCCTTTATTTACAGGGTCAGAAGTTACCCACCTAACTTTTAAAAAATAAATACTTTTAAAATTATTTTGTTTTAATGGTTTTAAAAGAATATTAGCTTCATATTTTTGTTTTTCTACTTCAATAAATAAATCATTGTTGAGCAACTCTTGATTTGGTTCTTACTACTCACTTTTTTTTGCCTTCTCCACAAAGTAAAAAATAGAAGTATCAGTCCAGGTTGTAAAACTACAAATAAAACAATGTTAGCAAGTTCATAACCCATACCTGTTACTTCCCCTATAACTTCAAAAACCCATACGCACCAAAGAAAGAATTGATCAATCATAAATTTTTATTCTGGATGAGGTTGCATATAAGAATTCAACTTTAAGGATATGCAGGTTATAAATAAACAAATTTCTTTATAGCAAGATCTACTAATTAAAATTAAATATATAAGTAATTGTTAAAATTATAAGGGTTATGACAATCCAAATAGTAAGGTTAGTTAAGAATTGTTTAAGTTTAGAATTAGATTGTAAAAATGCAGGAAGAACCAATAAAAGAACTCCTATCATATATACTACAGGTAGTAACTGATCCATCATTTCAATAGCTTATCCTAACTCATTTGATAGCATTAAAGAATGCAAATACTTGGATACATTTTAATTATTTTTGCTGTAGCTGACTTTGGTTCTTCTTACGCTGGTTATAACTTAACTAGTTTTTTAGGAGAGGCATCAAGATTTTCACCGATTGTAATAGGTTAAATTGGTGGAGCTCTTGTTAATTTTGGTGAAAAAAAATAATTAATAAGGTTTAAGTAATCAACCTATTTAAGCTTAAACCTAGAACAGAGAAACTTAAAGATTAAATAGTTAAACTTCCCAAGACCATAGAAATTAGTTGTTAGTTTTTTAGCTTTAGACTTCTTAGCTTTTTTCTTCTTCATGGCTGATATGATTTTGTGTTTCATTTGAATGCTTAAGATTATAACAATCCGTACAAAGTAAGATGACCTCAGGGCCTGAACTCACTTGTGTTAAGATAGCAGTATCATCTCCACACTCACTGCACCCTGATAAACGTTTTTTCATTTATGTTTTTTACGGGTAATTTCATTAATCTTATCGATATAATTCTTTATCTCATTACCATCTGCAGGTTTATTGTCTTGCTTTGGGTTCTTCTTTCTTTGGTAAGAATAATAAATAGGCATAACAATGGATAAGCCAACGATAACAATTGCTAATATAATTTCAGAAGTAGTAAACATTTTTAATATTTAAAGTTATTTTAATTTTATATTTTTTTAAACTTGATTGACTATAGTCCGAAATAATGAACAATTATATCCTATTTATAGTTACTCTTTTTTGCTGGTCCCCTACTTGGTATGTCATCAAATTTCAATTAGGTTATGTTGACCCATTAGTATCTGTGTTTTATAGGTTTTTAATAGCTGCAATAGTTATTTTTATTTATCTAATTTATAAGAAGAAAAATCTTAAGTTTTCTTTAAATCAACATCTTTGGTTTCTGCTCTTTGGTGTTTGTCTCTATTCTCTAAATTACGTTTTCTTTTATTTATCAAATACTTATTTAATAAGCGCATTTCCAGCAATTGTCTTTTCAACTGTAGTTATTATGAATATTTTAGGAGAAGGATTTTACTTTAAAAAGAAACCTTCTTTAAAAACTTTATTTGGTGCAACCATTGGAATGATTGGAATTATAATCATCTTTAATGATGAGATTTTCAATTTCAGCTTAGCTAATGGAACACATGTAGGATTATTTTTAGCATTACTAGGTACATTTAGTGCATCAACAGGTAATATGGTTCACCAAAGAAACTTAAATAATAACTTTTCATTAATACCAACACTTGCGTATTCAATGCTTTACGGGTCACTGGTAACACTATTGATCACTCAGATAAAAGGTACTGAATTATTATTTGAATATAGCTTCAGTTATATTGCATCCCTTGCCTACTTATCTATCGTTGGTTCAATATTTGCTTTTATTTTTTATTTAAGATTATTAGAGAAAGTTGGAGCTGGAAGAGCTGGATATGTAGGGGTTGTAATGCCAGTACTTGCTTTATTAATTTCAACAGTATTTGAAAACCTTGAATGGCAACAAGATTTAATTATAGGTCTACCTATTTTAATAATTGGTGCTGTCCTTGTTATTAATCAAAAAATTAAGCCAATTGAATAATCTTTTTTTAATTTTACTAACTAATTTTAAATACTTGAGCTATAAAATTTATTCACTAATTATAAAACAATAGTTACTTAAACATCTAATTTTGATCTAAATCTTTCATATATTAATCTTGTACGAACACCTAAATTTAGAAATGGCTGCGGTGGCAGCCAAGTAGGCTTATTTCTACTCTCAATAATATTGATCTCATTGGTATTTTCATTGCTAGCTTTAATTGCAATTTGTTCTCCAAATAAAGATCCCACACCAATGCCTGACCCATTATAACAACCAGCTACAAAAATATTATTTTCTATTCTTTCAAAAATTTGAGAGCTATTTCTTGTTCTAGATACTATTCCAGACCAGCTAGATTCTATAATATTATTTGGGAGTGAGGGAAATCTTTTTTTGATTCCAATTTTTTGATTAATAGATCTTTTTTTCAATTCATTACCTGTCATTTTAAATGGGTTGTGTACTTCAGCTGTATTTCTAATTAAAATTTTTCTATCTCTAGTCATTCTAACAGTTGCACCCATTGGTCTAACTGGTAAAACACCCCATTCTTTTGGTTCACCGATGGATTTAAATTCATTATCTGATAAAGGCCTTGTCATACTTGCTGTAAGTGTAATTGGAAAATTATAATTTTTTTTAATACCTAATGATTTTAAAAACCCATTTGTACAAAAAATTATTTTTTTTGTACAAATATTATTATCTTTAAATTTACAAAAAATACTGTCTTTGTACTTTTTCCATTCAAGTAACTGCGACTGCTCTATTAAATTCACATTATCAGGTAATGTATCAATCATTGCTCTAACCAACTTACCTGGATGTAGTAAAATTCCACCTTTTGTATAGAGTGCTAAATTATAAAAATTCGTTCCTAATTTTTTACCTAATTCCACTTTATCAAGCAAAGAATGTTCAAACTCTAATTTCGAGAGTGTTTTGGAAAAGTTGATAAGAATTTTTTTATCCTCTTTTTTTGAGGAGGCAAAATATTTTCCTGTATCATTCCAATCACAGTCTACCTGATGTTCTTTTATAAATTTTTTAACAGTATTTATGCCTAACTGATAGATGTCAGTTTTTTTTTTATAACTATTAAGTTCTTTGTTAGATGTGAAACCATCATTTAGTGTTGTATCAACTAAATAACCAGAATTTCTTCCACTTGCCCCTTCTCCAGCAAATTGTGCATCTACTATAATAATTTTTTGATTAGGGTGAAGCTCAGAAAGTTTTCTAGCTGCAGATAAACCTGTGTATCCTGCACCAACTATTAACCACTCACATTCTTCATTTTTTGAAAGAGTTTTGTGATTTGATCTAAAGTTAAGATCATTTACCCATGCGCAGGTTTTATCATTAACAACTTGCATTTTATCATTCAATAATATTAATTAAGTTTTGTCCAGTATCCATACACACATCTTGTTCCATGTCTTGAACAATCATAAGTATCATGTAGAATACCATCTTTAACAACCGTTATATGTTTTGAGCAAGATACAATTAAAGTTCCACTTGGAAGCTCATCCTTTTTTAAGTGAACCTTACAACCTTGTCCAATAAACATTGTTGGTGTCCAGTTCCAGCCTAATTTTTTAAGATATTTCTTAACAACTACTCTGTGTGTGCCTGATCGTGGACTATCATTTTTTTGTTTTAAACTTTTAGCAAGTCTAGTTCGTGATGTGATTCTAAATTCTTCATTTGCTTCATATAAATCATCATAAATTTTTTGATATGGAAGACCTGATACAATTGCTATAGATCTAACTACACAGTCTCCAGCTTTTCCTTTATAACCTGCAGCTGCTCTACCTCCGTCATTGATTTGTAATTCTAAATTGCTACTAGAAAATAATCTCTTAAAGAAATTCAAGATTTACTTTTGTGATCAAGGATTTCTACCATACACTGAGTCGCATATTCACGCCATTCCTCAGCCGATTTATCCTTCAGATTATTAAGGTGGTTCATATTGCTATCTATATTTTCTTGATGTTTAGCTTTGTCAGCTTCTTCTAGGTTTTTTTCCATATTAGTAAGATTGGTCTTCATTGCATTAATCCAACTATTGCCAAGCTCAACACATTTAACATCATCTTTCTCATCACAAATTTGTTTAAAGAAATTGAAAATAACATCATCAGCTTTTATCTCTTTGCTCATGTTAATTTCCAAAAATACCTAATTTAACATCATAATCAACTGCAATTCCGTAATCAGGATCATCATCACTATCAACAAGAAGCTGGCCTGCTCTACTTAACAATCTATGACAATCTTTAGTTAAATGTCTTAATTTAACTTTTTTCCCAAAACTATTGTATTTATCAGCAATGTCTTCAATTGCTTTTAAAGCTGATTGATCAATTACTTTTGATCCTGCAAAATCAATAATAACTACATTAGGATCTTCTTCTGGTTTAAATAATTCTAAAAAACTATCAGTTGAACTAAAGAAAAGTGGTCCTTCTATTTCATAAACTTTAGCACCCTTTTCTCTAATGGAAGGTCTCTCAACTGCTCTAATTCTTGATGCAGATTTCCAAGCAAAAACTAGTGCTGATACAATCACCCCAACAATTACTGCAACAGCTAAATCTTCTAAAACTGTTACAACGGTTACAAGAACGATAACTAACGCATCACTCTTTGGAACAAAAAATAATATCTTTAAAGAATTCCACGCAAACGTTCCAATCACTACCATAAACATAACACCCACAAGCGCTGCAATTGGGATCATCTCAATATAACTTGATGTATATAAAATAAAAATTAATAAGAATAATGCTGCAGCTATTCCTGCAATTCTTGTTCTACCACCTGACTTTACATTAATCATAGATTGTCCGATCATTGCACATCCACCCATACCCCCAAAAAAACCAGTAACTGTGTTTGCAAAACCTTGTGCTAAGCATTCCTGACTAGCCCCACCTCTTTTATTGGTAATTTCACCAACTAAGTTTAGGGTTAACAAACTTTCAATTAAGCCAATCGCAGACAATATAAATGCATAAGGGAAAATAATTTTTAAAGTTTCAAAGTTTAAAGGAACACTTGGGATTGAGAATATAGGTAATCCTCCTTTAACACTTGCAAGATCTCCAACACTTGGAATATCAATCTTTAATACTAAAACTAATACAGATGTTGCTAAAATAGCAGCTAGTGTTGCTGGAACTGATTTAGTAATTTTTGGTAGTAACCAAATGATTAACATGGTTAACGCTACAAACCCTATTGAATAATATAAAGTGTTTCCTGAAATCCATACTGATTGTCCCAGTGCATTAAGGGTTTTAAATTGGCTTAATTGTGAAATACCAATAACGATTGCAAGGCCATTAACAAAACCGAGCATTACGGGTTGTGGTACCATTCTAATAAATTTTCCAAGCTTAAAGACACCCGCTAGTAATTGTAAAATTCCCATTAAAACTACAGTTGCAAACAAGTATTGAGCACCGTGATCCATAACAAGTGAAACCATAACAACCGCTAAAGCACCAGTTGCTCCTGAAATCATCCCAGGTCTTCCTCCAAATATAGCTGTAATTAAACCAACAATAAAAGCCGCATAAAGTCCTGATAAAGGTGTAACTCCTGCAACAAAAGCAAAGGCAATAGCTTCTGGAACTAGCGCCAAAGCAACTGTTAAACCTGATAAAACTTCAATTCTAAATAAAGAAAAGGATGCTCCTTCCTTTGGAATGTAGTTTTGCGAATTAAAACCAATAGATTTTGCAAATGATGAGAGTGTGGTTTTAATCAATATATTTTAATTTTAATTATTTGTGAATCGGGATGTTATCTATTTAGTAAAGCAACCATTTGATAAAGTCTAGTTTCAATTAATAAGTGTTAACAAATTAGAGACGAATCAGATACATAGTAGATAAGAGGTAGTGGAGGGAGACTGAAACTACCTCTGTCTTTAACCCTTAAAATTTTTTTTAATCTTATTAATAGTTTTTATTAATAGGACTTTTGAATAAGGTTTACCTTTAACAACCCAAACTGACAACGGCCACGTACTATCTTTAGTAGATCTTACAATGATATGAATATGTAATTGTGAAACAATGTTACCAATCTTTTCAACATTAAGTTTTTTTGTCTTAAATATTCTTTTCATTAATTTGCTACAATGAACAATTTCTTTCATTAATAACATTTGATCTTTTGAGTTAAGTTCTGAGATATCATTAATATTTTTTCGTTTAGGAATTAAAATGATCCATGGAAATTTAGCATTAT
>Ga0209709_10004037_pt1 | contig 11956 bp, 10 predicted proteins | sample ArcticOcean_MG_C_2_FD_187435 | JGI IMG/M metagenome (GOLD analysis project Ga0209709, IMG submission 187435) | Marine microbial communities from western Arctic Ocean - ArcticOcean_MG_CB4_136 (SPAdes) (version 2) | ecosystem: Environmental > Aquatic > Marine > Oceanic | place: Arctic Ocean... | reverse complement strand
TATTGCTTAAAAAAAAATTTTTTGTAATAAATTTAGATAAAATTAGTTATTCTTCTAACTTTTATAATACTAAAGAATTTAAAAAAAATAAAAACTACAAATTCATTAAATGTAATATTAATAATAAAAATCTAAAAAATATTTTTCTTAAATATAAACCTGCTTGCATTTTTAACCTAGCCGCAGAAACACATGTGGATAGATCAATTGATGGACCAAAAGATTTTATTGATACAAATATAGTAGGAACTTTTAATTTACTTGAAAGTTTTAAACAATTTTCAAATAAATTTAAAAAAACAAGACTAGTACATATATCTACAGATGAAGTTTATGGAGATATTTTAACTGGTAGATCTAATGAATATTATCCTTACAAACCAAGCTCTCCATACGCAGCTAGCAAAGCATCTTCTGATCACTTAGTTTATTCTTATATCAGAACATATAAAATACCTGCATTAGTTACAAACTGCTCAAATAATTATGGACCAAAGCAGCATCCTGAAAAACTTATACCTAAATTAATTTATAATATTTTGAATAATAAAAATTTGCCTATTTATGGGAAAGGTTTAAATTCAAGAGAGTGGATATATGTTGATGATCATTGTGAAGCTTTGCTTAAAATATTTAAAAAAGGGAAAATTGGGGAGTTTTATAATATTGGTTCAAATAAAAATTTGAATAATATTGAAATAACTAAAGCTTTAATTAAAGTTAGTAAAAATTATCTAACAACAGGATCCAATGTAAAAATTAAATATGTAAAAGATAGACCTGGTCACGATATAAGATATGCATTAGACAGTAATAAAATAAAAAAAAAATTAAAATGGTCAGCTAAAACAAAATTCAACGATGGTCTTAAGAAAACTTTTTTATGGTATTTTAATAATAATAAATATTTTAATTCTTTATCTAAAAAAGATATAATCAATAGATTGGGAACTAAGAAATGATTAAAAAAGGTATAATACTGGCAGGTGGTATGGGTACAAGAATGAGCCCATTAACAAAAGCAGTAAATAAACAGCTGTTACCTATTTATGATAAGCCACTTATTTTTTATCCACTATCAATATTAATGTTGGCTAAAATTAAAGATATTTTAATAATTGTAAATAAAGGTCAACTAAATCAATTTAAAAAAATATTACCCAATGGAAAAAACCTTGGTATTAAAATTAGTTATGCTGAACAAGAAAAACCAAAGGGTTTACCTGATGCCTTTATAGTTGGTGAAAAATTTATTGGAAAGGAAAATGTAGCATTAATTCTTGGGGATAATTTTTTTTATGGACAAAGTCTTGTGGAACAATTGAAAAAAAATGCAAAGCTTTCAATTGGAGCTAGTGTTTTTGTACATAGTGTTGCAAAACCTGAATTATACGGTGTTGCAAAGTTAAATAAAAATAAAAGGATTACTCAAATCAAAGAGAAGCCTAAAAAATTTATCTCTGATTATGCAATTACAGGACTTTATTTTTTTGATAATCAAGTTATAAATTTTTCTAAAAAACTAAAGCCATCTGAGAGAGGAGAAATAGAAATTGTTGATTTATTAAATGAATATAAAAAAAGAAATATGTTACATGCTGATTTTATTGGACGTGGTGGTGCTTGGCTGGATACAGGTTCAATAGAAGATTTTTATAAAACTACGTCATTTGTTTCTTCAATAGAGAATAGACAAGGCTTCAAAATTGCTTGCTTAGAAGAAATAGCATATAATTATAAGTGGATTAATAAATCTCATATAAAAAATTCAATTAAGTTCTATGGTAATTGTGATTATTCAAACTACTTATTCAAATTAATTAAAAATTAAATGAAGAAAATAAAAACAAATTTTAAAGGTTTGTTCATTATAAAAAGTAAAAAATTTTTAGATAAAAGAGGTTTTTTTCGGGAAATTTTAACTGAAAAAATTATCCAAAAAAAATTAATATTTCACGTTGTTTCAAAAACAAAAAAAAACTTTCTCCGGGGGTTACACTTACAACTTAACAAAAGTCAGGGTAAATATATATCTGTTGTTAAAGGAAAAATTTTTGATGTTGCTGTAGATTGCAGAAAAAAATCCTCAACATATGGAAAATATTATAAAGTTATTTTAAGTGACAAAAACTGTACTTCAATATATATGCCACCTGGTTTTGCACATGGTCTTCTTGGGCTTGATAGTGAAAATATAGTTGTCTATCATTGTACTCAATATAGAGATAAAAAAAGTGAAACTGGTATTAAATGGAATGACAAAGAAATAAATATCAAATGGCCGGTAAAAAACCCAAAAATCTCTACTAAAGACAGTAAAAATATAAGTTTTAAAAATTTTACTAATCTTTAAATAATTATGAAAAATTTAGATATGTTTTGTATTTGCTTAAATGACAATTTACTAAATAGAGTTACCAAATTAAAATATATACCTGTAGGTGTTGGAACTGAAAAATTTTCACAAGAATGGCTTTTAGACAATACAGGAGAAAATATATCTCATAGAAATAAATTTTATGGAGAATATACATTTCATTTTTGGTTTTGGAAAAATATGTTAAATAAAATTCCAGATAATCGATGGATTGGTTTTTGTGCTTACAGAAGATTTTGGTCCAACAAAAAAAATAATAAAAAATCTCAAAATATTTATGAAACTGCACTAAAGAACGTGCCAGATGAGTGGAATGATTATGATGCAATAATAGGTGATCACACTCATTTGGATTACATTAAATGGATGAAAGTATTAAAATATGGAAAAATTGCTTTTTTACGCAATCCTTTAGTTTTGTTTAAAAATAAACGAAATATCAGATTTCAATTTGATATGTTTCATGGGAACGGTGTATTGGATAAAGCAGTTGAGCTGTTGGGTGATAAAGATAAAAAAGATTTTAAGAATTATATTTTTAACAATACTTCGTATAATCAAGGAAATATGTTTATTTGTAAATCTAAAGAAATTATAAATGAATATTATAAAACAATTTTTAACTGGTTAAATGAGTGTGAAAAAATATTTGGTTTTGATTTAGATGGATATGGTAAAATTAGAGTTTATGCTTTTTTAGCTGAACGCTTTCTTCCCTATTGGTTCAACAAATATGTAAAAACTTTAGAATGGCCAATAATTTTTAATGATTTAAAATCTGAGGTTAATAAATGAAAAATACGTTTATTGATTTTTTAAATTTAGGAATGCAGCCTTTAGCTAATTCTTATATTCAGAATAAAAACATAAATAAAAAAGAGAGGAAATACAAATTAATAATCCGCTTTAACGAAAATAATAAACTAGTTTCAATAAAGAACACTTTTTCTAGTAAGGATATGTTTAATGATGAATATCCATATAGATCCTCTACATCCAAAACAATGAGTCATCACTTAAAACAATTAGCTCAAAATATAAAAAAAACAAAACCTAAAAAAATATTAGAAATTGGGAGTAATGATGGATGCTTTATAAGAAACTTTAATAGAAAAAAAACTATAGGTATAGAACCATGCTCTAATGTTGAAAAAATTACAAAAAAACTAAAATATAATACATATCCAGAGTACTGGTCACCTAAATTAGCTACAAAAATTTTAAAAAAGCATAAGAAAGTTAATATAATTTTTTCTTCAAATACAATTAGTCATATAAAAAATTTAAATGAAGTGTTTAAAGGAATAAACATAATTCTTGATGACAAAGGATTATTTATTATTGAAGACCCTTCTTTATTAGAGTGTTTAAAAAAAAATACCTATGATCAATTCTATAATGAGCATATATATATTTTTTCATATCTATCTCTTAGCAACGCTTTAAGAAAACACAATCTTGAAATTTTTAAAATAGAAGAATTAAAAATTCATGGTGGCTCTAATAGATACTTTATAAAAAAAATTAAAAATAATATCAAATTACATAAATCTGTTAATTTACATAAGTATAAAGAAGAAAAATATGGTCTTAATAATCTAAAAACTTATTTCAATTTTGCAAAAAGAGTAAAAAAATCAAAAAATAAATTATTATCTATTTTTAAAAATTGTAAAAAAAATAATAAAAAAGTTATTGGTTATGGAGCAACGGCAAAATCCGTCACAATCTTAAACTACTGCCATATCGATAATTCTATGATTGATTATTTTATCGATACAACTTTTGATAAACAAAATAAATATACTCCAGGAACAAAAATACCAATAAAAAAATATTCAGATTTGATAAATGATAAAGTTGATTATGTTTTTTTAGGTGCTTGGAATTTTAAAAAAGAAATTTTTAATAAAGAAAAAAAATATATAATGAACGGTGGAAAATTTATCATTCACACACCTTATCCTAAGATTATATCAAAATAATGAATTTAATTAAAAAAAGAATAGTTTTTAGCGGCGGTAAAGGTAGGTTTGGTAAGATTTTTCAACAAACAAATAATGATTATAAAATATTTTATCCATCTAAATCAGAACTTGATATAACAAAAATTAATACAATTAGATTCTACCTAAAAAAAATTAAACCTAAATATTTTATTCATTGTGCTGCATTGTCCAGACCAATGAAAATTCATGATCAGGATATAAAAAAAAGTATTGATATAAATATAATTGGAACATGCAATGTAGTAAAAATCTGTCAGGAATATAAAATAAAATTAATTTTTTTTTCTACCAACTATGTTTATCCTGGCTTTAAAGGTAATTATTCTGAGGAAAATCCCCTACTACCTTTTAATAATTACGGGTGGTCAAAACTTGGGGGTGAATCGGCTGTTCAAATGTATCCAAACTCACTAATTTTAAGAATATGTATGACTGAAAAACCATTTGTTCATAAACAAGCATTTACAGATTTAAAAACAAACTTTATGTTTCACGATGATCTATCAAAAAATTTACTTAACCTCTTAGATAAAAAAGGAATTTTAAATATAGGCGGTAAAATACAAACTGTTTATCATTTTGCAAAACAATTCAATCCAAAAATTAAGAAAATATCTGCTAAAAAATTATATGGTAAAAAATATCCATTGAATCAATCAATGAATGTAAATAACTTTATACAAATAAAAAAAACTATTAAATGACAAACGATTATTAGACAAATACTTGATTGCACAAAAAATTAAAAGTATTATAAATCAACAATAATTAAATGGCGGGGTAGCTCAGTCGGTTAGAGCGCAGGACTCATAAGCCTGAGGTCAGTGGTTCGATTCCACTTCCCGCTACCAAGAACCGTGGCTTATTTTAGTCGTAATAGCAATTTTCTATAGGTACAGTCCGCTCACAAACGACAGTAAAAAACCATGTGTTTCGTCCACAAACAGTTTGTTTATGGTAAGTGATTGTATTCTTTTCAAAACCTAAGGTGCTTGCCATATTAGAAATAATCTCAGGAGATAATTTCCACCATACAAAAGGTCTCTTTCCTAAACGTGGAAGGTAAGTCATAGATGGTACTTCGGGTGATAACTTTGTTTTTCTAATCAGATTTCGTATTATGTTTCTAAAGGATTTTATTCGCGAAAAACCTCCTGGCTCTGTTATGATAACTTTTTCTCTAGTATGACTGAGCATTTTCTCTAATGCTAGGAAGGGGTTTTGGATATGTAAAAGTACAGCACATATCGAACTGATGTCATACATACCAATCTCAGCGGGTAAATCATTTACATGAGATTCTATAAGTTTTGATTTTGAATTGAGGGCCTTGTGAGCATACCAATATGCATTTCTCCTTCTTCGTTCTTCCATCATAAACATATTTAATTCCTCTTGCCAATTGTGCTTAACACTACGAACAACATCCCGATTTTTTTTTTTAAGATCAACATCAATTGAGGTAACATTTCCTCCCAACTTCTCCATATGAAATGTTAGGTATCCATTCGACGGGCCAAGTTCGAGAACTGTTTTATTTTTAAAATCTACGTGTCCAAGATAATCATCAACACCTTTTCTTAGATCCCAGATTCCTTCTGTTGGCTCACTTATACCTGGGATATCCATAACATGGTAAAATTCGCAATCTTCAAGCGAAATGTTATCTGAAGGAGGTTTTGCAAAAATTGGTGAACTATTTTCCATAATCTCTGATCGTTATACTTTATTTTACGTTATGTCATTAAATAAATTCATAGGAATTTTTTTTAATTTGTGTAGAATTATTAAAAAATATTTTTCAAAATAAGAAATCTCTACGTCTAGATCAAAAACTAAAGGTAAAATAATAAGTTCTTAACGTGTAGATTAATTGGTATGGATCCCTTTTAATTTCTCTTTTTCCAAATCCAAAAAGAACCTTCTCAGGTGGATGGGCCTTTAGCATTCGAGCAGTTATTAAAATGTGTCAAAGTGACTAAACTAAAGTGAGCGGGAACGAGTCCAAACATTCCGGTTGACCGAGTCTTTTTTGCGTCGCTCATAAGCCTGAGGTCAGTGGTTCGATTCCACTTCCCGCTACCATAAATTTTCAATTTTAAGGTTATATTAAAAGTTTAATCAGCAATATACACACTAGGAACTATAAGATTGAATGATTAATTAAATATACTTAATTAATTTTTAAAAAGTGGCAACTATACCGATTGTAATTACAATTGATGAAAAAATTCCAAAAAATAATAAATTTTCTTGTTTTTGTGATTTTTCTTTTTCTCTTAGTTTTACGAGTAAATTATTAATATCCACTCTAGTTTCGATTTTTTTTGAAATATCTTCTTTTTTATCTACAAAAGTTATTAACTCATCTTCCACTGTCTCGCTATTTAGTGACTGTTCTGAACTCATATAAAAATAATTTAATCACTCTTATAAGATTTAATCAATAATTGTTTTAATCATTTTGGTCTTAGTAGCTAAATATTGTGTTCATTTTGGGTTTAAGATACACATCTGCAATAAATAATATATTGGTAAGTTTATGCTTTGACATGTTTATATTTCAAAACAAATACAATATTAATTTAAACGTATACTTCTATCTTTTAATGGCGCTGTTTCTAAATCTGCTGGATATTTTATTTTAGCTACTTCAATAAATAAATTTTTATCTTGCAAATCATTATTTGTTAAATTTTTTTCAATATAACCAAAAGATAAATTCTTATTATAATTAAAAGAATAATTTCCAGAATTGGTTCTTCCAATAATCTCATTATCTAAGTATATAGGTTCATCATGAAGTAATAAAGGTTTGCCTGGGATGCTTTCTTTTAATGACAACATAATAAATCTTTTAGTGAGATTTTGATCTTTAATTTTTAATAAAGTATCTTTTCCGATAAAATTTTTATCTTTCTTAAAGCTTATAGTAAAATCTAAACCTGCTTGATATTGATTCACTTCTGGTGATATATCGTGTCCCCAATGCAAAAAACCACTTTCCATTCTCATGGTATCCATCGCGTGCATTCCACAATTTGAAATATTATATTTTTTTCCTTTTTCCATTAGTAATTCATAAAGTTTGATTGAGTCGCTTATTTTAACATATAACTCAAACCCTAATTCACCTACGTAAGACAATCTTTGAGTCCAAATAATAATTTCATCAACATTTATATATTTTGCTGTACCAAATTTAAATTTTTCATTAGAAAAATCCTCTTCACTAATATTTGTCATCAATTCTCTACTTTTTGGACCGAATAATCCTAAAACACAATAATCATCAGTAACATCTTTTAAATCAGTCGCGTCTGAAAGATGTTTTTTTATATGAAATTTATCTCTTTCTCTAGTTGCGGCTGAACTTATTATTCTAAAATAATTTTTATCTATACAAACTACAGACAAGTCAGCTTCTATTCCTCCATCTTTATTAAGCATATGGGTATAAGTGCATTTTCCAATTTCATTTTTTATATTAGCTGTACATATTTTTTGAAGTTCTTGATGTGCGACTTTTGACTTTAATTCAAATTTAGAAAAAGGAGTTAAATCAAATAATCCAATATTTTCTATCGTATTTTTTGTTTCAAATTTTACTGCAGGGTACCAATTTTGGAGTCCATAGCTATATTTGTACTCTGGTTTAATTCCATTGTGAGAAAACCACATTGGTCTTTCGTATCCACCTGAAACCCCAAAGCATGCTCCAAACTTTTTTTGCTTTTCATAATATGGACTCATTTTAATATTTCTTGAAGTTTTGTGTTGTTTGAAGGGCCAATGCATACCATAAAGATCACCTAGTGATTCTGTTATCCTATTTTTTATAAAGTCTATTTGAGAGTGAAATTTTTGAAATCTTTTAATATCATAATTAAATATATCTTCGTTTATATGTCCATTTATCATCCATTCTGCTGTAATCTTACCTACTCCACCACCACTACCTATTCCAATACTATTAAGACCACAGCTAACAAAAAAATTTTTAATTTCTGGAACTTCTCCTAATAAAGTATTTGTATCTGGCGTAAAAGATTCTGGACCTGAAAAAAATTTTCTTATGCCAGCAGTTTCTAATATTGGAAACCTTTTAACTGCTGCTTCCAAATATGGTTCAAAGTGTTCAAAATTTTCAGGAAATTCACCATATGAAAAATCTTCAGGAACAATATTACTTTTATTAAAGGCTGGTATGGATTTACCTTCAAATATCCCTACTAATAATTTTCCAGCATCTTCTTTAATATAGGTTCTGTTATCAAAATCTCTTATTACTGGTAATGTTTTTGATAAATTTTGTATTGGTTCGGTAATAATATAAAAGTGTTCTGCTGGATAAAGGGGTATGCTCACACCAGTTTTTTCCCCAATTTGTCTTGACCACATTCCTGATGCCAAAACTACATACTCACATTCTATTTCTTTCCCATTAACTATTACTCCTGCTATTTTGCCTTTTTTAGTTATAATTTTTTCTACCGGAGATTTTTCAAAGATTTGCGCTCCCTCTAATTTTGCTGCCTTAGCAAGCATGTGAGTAACACCAGACGGATCTGCAGCACCATCACCTGGCATTAAAATTCCTCCAATTACATCATTTGTATTTATTATTGGAAATTCTTTTTTAATTTTTTCTTTATCTAGTATTTGAACATCAACATCAAAAAGTTGAGCCGTTGTAGCTTGTCTTTTTAATTCTTCCCATCTTCCTTTATTTTCTGCAATAGAAAGTGCACCATTTAACCTTAGGCCAGCTGAATGATCGACTTTTTTTTCCAGTTCTTTGTATAATTCTAATGTGTATTTTCTAATTTTAGTTACAGATGCTGAAGGACCAAGTTGGCTTACTAGGCCTGCTGCGTGCCATGTAGTTCCTGATGTTAATTGATCTCTTTCTAACAATACAACATCTTTCCATCCAAACTTTGCTAGGTGATATGCTACTGAACATCCAATAACACCACCTCCAATAACAACAACTTTAGTACTTTTAGGAATTTCTTTCATAGATATAAGAATATTATATCTAAATCATTTGCAAACCAACACCAGTTTTTGGATAAGTATATAAATTATAATTAGCAGCCAATTCTTCTCCAGCCTTAATGTCTCTAATTGAAATCATATACATAAATCTTGCATATACTTTTGGATACATATCTTCTCTTGATCCTTCTATGTTTTTAATTTCACTTTTGTCATCTACTGGAGGGGCTTGATCATTAAATTTAAGTGCTGGTAAAATATTTGTAATCATTCTTTGTATGTTGGGTTTATTTGAGTGGTTATAGAATCCACCTAAAGGAGTTCTAATGTAATTATTTTCAAATTTTTCATCAAATATATGTGTGACACCTATAAATACATTAGCTTTAATATCTTTTGTGGCATATAGACCTAACCCTTCGATCGGGGACTTCTTAATAGTTAATCCATCAGGCAATGGTCTGTACATTTTTTTCTCTCCAAAAAAATATTTATTTAAGAAATATGAATTAAAAGAAAATAAAATACAAACACTTTATAAATAAAGTTAACTAAAATTATGGCTTAATATATTGATAAAATGTAATAAAAAGTGATTAATTTTTTATTGCCTTTTCAGGTGAAGTGAATTCATAACCAAAAACATCTGCAACAGCTTTGTAAGTTACCATTCCTTTATGAACATTTAATCCAGATAAAAAGTTTTTATCTTCATTAAAGGCTTTTTCATAACCTTTGTTAGCTAGTTTAACTAAATAAGGAAGTGTTGCTGTGTTTAATGCAATGGTTGATGTTCTTGGAACTCCACCAGGCATATTTGCTACACAATAATGAACAATATTATCAACTATGTAAGTTGGATCACCATGGGTTGTTGGCTTGCTTGTCTCAACACAACCACCTTGATCAATTGCAACATCAACAATTACTGATCCTCTTTTCATTAATTTTAACATATCTTTAGTAACAAGTTTTGGAGCTTCCGCTCCTGGTATCAAAACTCCACCTACAAGTAGATCTGCTTCTGCTACCAATTTATTTAAATCAATTTTATCACTTTGTTCTGGAATAATTTTATCACCAAACATTTCAACCAATTGTTTTAATCTTGCTTCAGATTTATCCACGATATGAACTTTTGCTCTCATTCCTGTGGCAATTATTGCAGCATTTTCTCCAACAACTCCTCCACCTAAAATAACAACGGTTCCACCTTCAACGCCAGGAGCTCCTCCTAATAGAAGACCTCTTCCTTTTTGGTTTTTTTCTAGACAATGTGCACCAGCTTGAACTGACATACGTCCTGCAACTGCACTCATTGGCGCCAGAAGTGGTAATCTACCATTATCATCTGTAACAGTTTCGTAAGCAATACAAACACTTTTAGATTTAATTAAACCCGCTGTTAACTCTTTAGCAGCTGCTAAATGAAGATAAGTATAAACAATCTGGTTTTCTCTGATCATCTTAACCTCGTCTGGCTGAGGTTCTTTTACTTTAACTATAATATCTGCATCATTAAAAATATCTTCAGCTTTATCAATTATTTTTGCACCAACGTTTATATATTGATCATTTTCGAAACCAGCTTCAAAACCACCATTATTTTCAACCAGAACTTCATGTCCCTCAGATATTAAAACTTTAACACTATCAGGTGTAAGTCCAATTCTGTGCTCTTGTGGCTTAATTTCTTTAGGAACTCCAATTTTCATATGAGTGTCTCTTTTTATTTAATTCTTATATTTATGGATTCTGTATACTATTTTATCTCACTAAACGAATAAAATTATACCTTAAAAAAATAAAAAATTTTTTATTGGGGTCCATCACCTGGTCCATCTGGTCCTCCTGTCCTCCATCTGGTCCTCTAAAATAATCGTTTAAATTGAATTAAACTAAATATTAAAAAAAAACTACTAATTTTTTTGGTTTTTTTGATAATTAGTAATACCTATTCTTAACTTATCAATAATTTCATCAATATGTTTTTCTTCACAGATAAATTGTGGGGCAATAATTAAACAGTCCCCTGTTGCTTTAAAATTAACACCAGCTTCATAACATGCTTTAAAACATTCGTATCCAGCTTTACCAGGTTTAGTGTTTAACTTCATGTCAATTCCACCCATCATTCCATAACCTCTAATGTTATCTACAGAATCTAAATCCTTCAGAGAAAATAAACCTTTTTGGAAATAAGGTGATAAATTTTTTGCTCTATTAAAAATATCATCTTTTTCAAAAATATCCTGTACTGCAAGAGCTGCAGCAACAGCTACTGGAATTCCAGAATAAGTATAACCATGAAATAATTCAACCGCACCTGTTGGTGTTGAATCCATTACTGCGTCATAAATATAGTCATTACATGCAACAACTCCCATGGGTACTACTCCATTAGTTGTAGCTTTTGCCATTGTCATAATGTCTGGTGTAACTCCAAATTCATCAGCTCCAAATTTAGAACCAGTTCTACCCCAACCTGTTATTACTTCATCAAAAATTAAAAGTATTCCATGCTTATCACAGATTTGTCTAAGTTTTTGTAAATATCCTTTTGGTGGAA
>Ga0209709_10004035_pt1 | contig 11963 bp, 2 predicted proteins | sample ArcticOcean_MG_C_2_FD_187435 | JGI IMG/M metagenome (GOLD analysis project Ga0209709, IMG submission 187435) | Marine microbial communities from western Arctic Ocean - ArcticOcean_MG_CB4_136 (SPAdes) (version 2) | ecosystem: Environmental > Aquatic > Marine > Oceanic | place: Arctic Ocean... | reverse complement strand
CAACATCGCGGCGGCCGCGGGTGTTGCCGTGCGCCAAGGCGTCGTGACCGCCACGCTCAAAACAGCACTGACCGGTCGCGGAACGGAGTCCGTCGTCCTCGAGAACGTCTCGGCGGGCGGCAGTTTCGACACCACCACCGACCTGATCATCACGCAGCAGGACAACTTTGTCGAGTACCGGCAATTCGAGGCCACCACGCAGTCCCAAGACGTGGACCCCTACCTGTGCCGCCCACACACAAAGAGCACCACCTTCATCCCGTACGACAAAACCTACGCGAGCGCTTCCGCGGATCTGACGGGCACGGACACTTTAACAAATGTGGAGTATTTGACGACCGACGGCGCGGCGGTGAGCACATACTCGTTTCTCACGAACGAAGGGGGCGTCGTGGGTGATCTGTCCAACGACTTTACGAAAACGTTCGCGCAGACCATTACGACCAAAGGTGGGGCTGGGGCTCAGTTGTACGGTGTCAGCAAAAGCGGTGACACCGCGTGGGGTGCCGCGAGCTACACGAACACCCCCACCGTCAAGATGAACATCTCGGACGACATGGGCGTGCGTTTCAACGTCGCGGAGAACAACGACGCATACACCGACGCCTTCCAAACGGGCAACGTGTTCGCCACGGGCACCGACGCACGTCTGAAGTCCAACTTGGCCGACAGCGCCAAGCATGGGCACCTCATCTACGCCAAAGACAGCGGACTGGGCACGAACCAGACTTTCGCCGACTTTACGAAGCAGGGCACCGGGGGCGACGTGGACATTCTTTACGACACCGACCACATCAACACGGCCACCGGGCTGCAGGTCAGCCAAGACGGCACGCACCTGATTTTCGCCAACGGTGTCGAAAGCGTGAGTGAGATCGTGGGTCGCACTCCCGTCGTTCTCGCACTCACAAACGCGGGGCGCGACGGCCCGTCCGGTGCAGCGCGGTCTCGCGACGCCATTTACCTTGGCGTGTACGACAAGCACACCTTCGGCACGAAGAACCATCGCTTCACCCCGGCAGCAATTAAGAACAAGGGTTCGAGCTACAAGGTCGGGGACACGCTGCAGGGGTCCGGCAACTACAACTTCAAGATTACGGTCTCCGAGGTTGACTCCGACGGTGGTATTCTTGCCTTCACGGTCACGAACGAGGGCGACGGGAACGTGACCGCGGGCGAAAAGCCGGGCACGGGAAACCAGTGGATACTGAACGCCGGTTGCGAAGGTGCGGACGCCACCGTGCAGGTCACGGACGTGTACAACGGAAACTTGATCACGGATCTGACACCGGACGACAAGTTTGCCGACATCGACCACACAACGACGCGCGTACTGGACGACGCCGTGAGCAACACACTGCATCCGTTTTCCGCCCGCAATGCCGACGGCTCCGACGCGGAGGTCTTCACGGAGGGGCGGCAGACTGGCGGCGACAACGACGGCAGGCCGCAGTCCGACCTGTTCCTCACCATGTCGGCCATGTCCGGCTTCAAGCTGCTCGGCCCGTGGTCGGACAACCTCAAGGGTCGCCCGGACGGCACGGACGGTTCTGCCAACCAAGACTCGCAGTACCTGACCAACCTCGCCATGGCCGCGCTCGACCCGTTCGATGCCTCGACCGACGCAGCCGGGCTGGCGGCGGGTAAAGTGCAGACGCTCTCGGCGAGCAACGCCAACATTCAGGTCGGCATGCAGGTGTCACACGGTGGCGGCAACGCCAACATTCCGGCCAACACGACGGTCGCCGCCATTTCGGGCACGACACTCACACTCTCGGAGGCGGCGACCGCCGCCGCGGGCGCGCAGACGCTCACGTTCGTGCCCAACTTCAAGGAGCTGACCGTCGAGTTCAGAGGCGGATCGACCAAGACTACCAACGACACGGAAAACATGATCGAAAAGGTGGCCATCACGGCCAGCACGGCCGACATGCAACTCGGCACGCTTCGAAGCACGAGCCGTTCCGGAGAGGGAGCGTTCTGGGTGCAGGGCGGTCGCCGCATGTCGGGTCGTCCCGACCCCACCACCGTGTCGTTCGCCGACGAGTGCGAAAACGTCACACACGAGTTCTCCTTCGAAGTCACGAGCGCCTCGCTGGAGATGGTCAGCGGCGGTGCCGGGTACGTGGCGGACGACCTGATTCAGTGGGAGGACGCGATTATTCGGGTGGACACCGTGAACACAGGCGCCATCACTGCGTGGTCTCTGCTTCGCGCGCGCACGCGCGCGTCGTACAACGCCGACGGCACCGACGCCTCGGGCGGCGCCGGCACGACCGCGGCCAAGTTCAGGGTTAAGGCAGATACGACAGCCGCGGCCTACAAGATCATCCTTCCCGGCCTTGGCTTCAAAACGGGCAACGCCGGTTCGCTCGGGGGCCCAACGACGCTGACCGACGCCGGCACGAGCACGGGCGTAAAGCTCACGTTCAAAAACTACTCGTCCAAGAAGCTCAGCAACGACACCACGTCTGTGTCCGCTCGCACGCACACGGACATGTCAACGTTTCTCGTCGAGCGGGTGCCCGCCATCTCTACCTCGCTCAAGATTGCCGACACGGGAGACAACCACCTGCCAACGCTCACGGCCTCCGGAAACAACGACGGAGTCCTCCGGGACACGACCATGCGCTTCTACGCGACGTGCCAGAAGTTGTGGAGCGCCAACGCCAGCATTTTCGCGGGGGGGTTTTACGCCAACGGGCAGTGGAGCAAGCACGCCACGTCGTTCGTGGTGTCCGAGACCACCAACAACACGTGCAAGAACCTGCTTCGCGCCAAAGCTGGGCCGAACGCCGGAGACATCGCCACGGGCCTGTCGCTGTCGCTCGTGCGTGAAAACGGCCTGACCTCCACGCGTGGATTCGGGCTGATCGTGGGGCCGGGGAAGGCCAAGCTTTCCGTGGCCGCCGGTGACTCGCCGCGCACGGCTACGGTGAACACGGCGGCCGTGCACAACCTCGAAACCGACGACGTGGTGGTGATCACCTGCCCGGCCGACAAAGACTACCACGGCATTGTAAAGGTCACGAAGACGTCGCCCACGCAGTTCACGTACAACACCACTGCCACCGACACCACGGCCGCACTCGTCGTGGACGTGCGCTCGCAGAAACCCTTCTCGCGCGCGACTTCCAAGGACTCGGGCAAAATCATTCTGCTGCCCAACGGGTACACGGGCACGGCCGCTGGCAGCGTCCAGCAGGTCGGCATGCAAATGGCCGCCACCGAGCTCATCGTTACCAAGGGCGGCAGCGCCAACCGCGGCTTGGATCTCGTCGCGGACGGCACGGACCAAGCCGAAGATCTGGCCTTTGTGGACGCCGGCGGCGAGTGGCAAGTGGCCGTCACGGACGCTCTGCTGAGCACTAACGTGACCGGCAAGGACGCGGCCGCCTCCGACTTCGAGTCGTACAATGCGCTCACAATCGCGGCCGAAAACCTCGGTACCGGGTATCAGGTCGGCGACGTGCTCTCCGTCAATAAGTCGCTCGAAAACGGAAACGACGCGCATGTCGAGGTGACGGCCGTGTCCAGCGACCTTCTCGGCGTCGGCAACACAAGCCTCACGGGTCCAGTGTCTTCCTTCAAACTCATCGCGTACGCCGAAGCCACAATGGGTGGCACCGGCTACACCGTGGGCCCCGCCACCGCCACGACCGCCGTCACCGGCAGTGGCACTGGGTGCAAGTTTGACATCAACCGCGTGACCGAGGCAGGCAAACTCTTGCGTGAGTTTGAGACCGAATACCGCACCACGGCCACCGCAACGCCCAAGGCCACCGCGGTGGTTGCAGCAGCCACTACCAACGCAAATACGATCACTCTGACGACCGAACACCCATACGTGCAGACTGGTGCCACGATCTTCACTTCGGCCACCGGTGCCAACATTCCCAACAGCACCACGGTCACGTCCAAAAACGGCCTCCAGATCACGCTGAGCGCCGGCGTGACGCTCGCCGCGGGGGACAGTGTGCAGTTCGAGCTCGGTGGCACCGTCACCATTGCCACCGAACAGTGGTACGTCAGCAACCCCGCCGGCACCACGACGATCACGTCCAGCAACGTGCCCAGCATTCTGCAGGACGTGGACCCCGCCGCCGGCGCCTACTCGGTGGGCGCGGCACGCATGTGGAAAGTCAAACCCCCGACCAGTGTGGACATTGGTTCGCTGGTTCGATCGGCCAACCCGGTGCGGGCCACGGTCAGCGGCTACACGCGCCCAATGGTGCGCTACGCCAACAACACGTACTCGCAGAAGCGCGTCGGGTCGGAAGACTCCGACATCTACATGCTTCCCGGATCGGGCAAGGCGGTGAACGAAGTGCGGTTTGCCGACGACTCGGTGGTGTTTGCTGCGGCGAACATTGGCGTCGCCACCGTCGGGACCGTGGCGAACGGCGATGCCGTGGTCACGGTCACTTCCCTCACGCCCCACGGACTGGACGACGCCGCGGTGCACACGACTGGCACCGCCATGGCCACCGGCAGCTACTCCTCGTTCGTCGGCAACGCGGTCACACAGGGCACGCAGGCCAGCGGCACGCTGCTCGGACTGGGCGACGCTGGTGGCGATTCCCTCGTTACGAAGTTTCGCATTGCAGTCACGAGTGGCGCTTTCACGGCCGACCAGCCCGTGACGGTGTTTAGCGGGTGCGAGGCGAAGCTGGTACTTACACTGCCCGAGGCCGCGCGTCCACGGTACAGCACGCTGACGAAGCCCGAGCTGAGCAGCACCACGGTCACCAACAAGCAGGGCGTCGCCAACGCGAACGAGAACACGACCGACCTCAACACATTCAACACGTGCAACGCCGACGAACTGCTGCTGTTCACAAACCGCGAGGACATCGGTGGAAGTTCCGCCAACGACCGCGCGACGGCGTTTGAGGACCGCGCCGCGTTTCAGCTCGGCATGGACGGGATGCTGTCCACTTACTCCGAAGGAAACAGCGCCGCTTCGCAGTGGCGGCGCTTCGAGGCGGACATCGACGCCACGGGAAACGACGCCAAAATTGACTTGTCGGTGCGCACCAAGGGCAACGCACGTTTCTTCCAGCTCGATCGATCCAACATTCGTTACGATCAGGCCGGTGCGGTGTCCATCGCCTCCGGCGTGGCCACGGCGACGTACAAGATCAGCAAATTGTGCGACATCCAAGAGTCAGTCAACTCTGTGGCGGTGATAGACACGACCAGCCTCGCCGTCGGCGCGATCGTCCGAAACGACGAAGTACTGTTGCCAAACACCAAGATCGCGGCCATCGACGCCGTCAACAACCGGATTACACTCTCTCTGCCGGCACAGTCGACAGTCGACAACATCATCCTCGAATTTGGACACGGCCTCGACCCCAGCGAACGGGTCGGTGACTACATCAACGTGCAGTTCTACGGCACGGGTGCGGGAAAATCTTCCGGGTCCAAGCAGGTCACGTCGATCGACGCCAACGGGTTCGATATGACCTACGCGACGAACGACGCAGACACCAACGGTCCGATACAGGCAGAGATCTCGCTCGGCACAGCGAAAGAGACGAGCCGAGAACTTCGCGTGCTCGGTGCCACCTCCGGCAGTCTGGTCTCGGCCTTGGCCGTGACACAGACCTCCGGAGACCCCGCGGTCAACGCAGACCACGTCTTTCGCGTGCAGTTCAACGACTCGGACCAGCCGATGGACGTGCACGACATTGGAGGTGCCACCGTCACCACGAATCCTCTGACAGGCGCGCACGGAGACGGGCAGACGGACGACAACCGCCGGTTCCCGGCCGCCTCGGGTGTAATGGGCAGCAAGATTCAGTCCGAAATCACGTTCACGTGTGACCTCGCGGGCAATTCGCCCATCATCGGAGGCGCAGTTACGCAGACAAACATCGGAGGCGCAGTTAACACGGGTACGGTGCTGTCCTTTGCAGAGATCGGGGACGACGGAGCGACCAACCTGAAGGTACTGAGCACGAGCGAGGGTTTCACGGCCACGGGAGACTTCGTCGTCGAAGGCGTGGTCGGCACGGTCACCTACAGCAGCAAGACCACGACGCCCAAGTGCAAGTTGTCGACCGTCGGCGGTGTGGACTACACCGGCTACAACGGCACGCTCGACATTCGTACGTTCGACGGCACGGCGACCAACATGACCGTGAACGTCACGGGGTCCGGGAACCAAACCGCCACCTTCACCACGCCCGACGGAACACCCAACGCCAATTTCGTCGTCGGCACCAACTTCAGGCTGGGAGGCGGTCTTCTCGCAGCCAACCTGCTCTCCGCTGTGACCGGCAAGACGCTCATGGGTGTGGAAACGTCCAACCCGTGGTCCGAACAGACCATCACCATCGCGTCGACCGTCCTGACCGCCGTCGTCGACACGGAGGTCACACAGGGAGATGCCAAGGGGAAGATTCTCGGAGGGTACGCCCTCAACGGCGCCACCACGTCGATCGCCGTCGAGGTGACAAATGGTACGTTCGTGTCGACGCAGCCTCTCTTCGTCGGCGGCCCACTCATCGACGTCGACTGCATTGTTACCGCCAGTCGCGGCATGCCGCAAAACGTCGCACAGGTGGACATGTGCGCCCCCGGTACGGGGTACGCCGCGGGGGACATCCTGTTCGTCAACAACCACGACACGGCCAGCATCGGGAAGGACCGCATCAAGATCACGGTAAACCAAGTGACGGCTACCGGCGCCATCGACACGTTTGAAAACGGCGGTTACACTGTCGCCTTCCCGGGGTCGTACATGCACGCGGACACGGGCAGCGCCTCCGCCAGTGAGCCCGTCTACAAACTCAAAGTGAACCTCACGACAAGCACCATGGTCGGGGAGGGCACGGGCGCGTGCTTCAAGTTTAACGCCGAACCGTCGTTCACGATCTCGGCCAGACAGCAGCACCCGTTCTACATCTACTCCGAGATCTACAACAGCATCAATCTGCTGGTCCTGCTCAGCCTCTCGTTGACCATCACGGACATGGCATCGGTGAAGCGGGCTCGCAGGGCACTGGTGCGCACCGGGGGCAAGGGCTCCGATGGAGTTTATCGACTGGGTGCCGCCAACCTCGGCCAATACCATGGGTCGCAGTCCCTGTCGAAGCTCACCGGGTTCACGCTACAACAAGGCCTCAACGCCGGCGCGAGTATTGTACACGTTGCCGGCGCTGCGGACATCCGCGTAGAGAATGGTGGACCGTTCGAGGTGGGCCAGCGCATCATCGTTGGGCCGCAAACGTTTGGATCGTTTACGATTCCGGCGGAGGTCATGCTGATCAGGGACTTCGTGAGCGCGACTTCAATGGAGGTGGCGCGCGGGCCGGACTCGGAGGACCGAGTGCTGAAGGCCGGACGCACCACGGCGCGCGTCTTCCTCGCCGGCGCACCTGTCGTGCTCGACTCGAGTCAATTCTACACGCAGGGAGACGGCCGCGTGCTCTACACCGAGCCCGTCGTTGCTTCCACCAACTACATACCGAATCAGGTGTTCGTTGAGCCCGCCCCGGCGAGCAATGGCAAAATCGGTCACGAGTACACGGTGCACGCCCCCAAAACGCTGCGCGACACCTTCCGCTCGGAGTGGGTCAAAGCCAAGACTCAACTTGCCGCGGGCGAAGTGACTCACATTGTGTGGAACACCGCGATGACGAACCCCACCGACCTGCCAACCGTGGTCGGTCTCGTGACGGCCAGCGGCACGAGTACCAAGGGAGGGGGGGACATCTACGACGCCTACACGGTACGCCTCGTGACTACGTCCAGAGGTACAATCGCGTTTCCGGACGGAAACGGTACGCGGGCCACGCTTCTGCAAGTGGACGGGGCCAGTGGTGACACACACTACATCGACCGCCCCTCGAAGCTGCACCACGTCACACCGGTATCTCGCGAGGTGCACCTGTCCGACCTGCAGCTAACCACGGCGTCGTCCTCCGTCTTCAAAGTCAGCGGAAACGGAACGGACGCAACGGAACCCGACGACCTCACCAACGAGTACCCCTCGAACAGGTTCGACATCCACGCCTACGTTGTTCGCCGTACGACCGCGCTCCCCACGGCCACGGATATCCGGTGGGAGCGCAACACCGGAACCAACGAGTCCGAGGTCACCATGCGCGTTCCTAAGTCGGTTGTCTCCGAGTCCGAGGTCGTCTCGTGCACGAGCGTGTTCGACGGCTCAGTCCAAACCGGTGTGGGCAAAAATATGATCGCGGCCGCGGTTGACATCCAGCGCGGCGACACAAACAACGAACAGAACGTGTACCTGCTCGTGTTTGGCGTCGACCAGAAGCTCAACGGGTACTACGAACTCGTGCAGAATCCCACCCCGTTCGAAACCAACTTCTTCGACGCCAAATTCAAGGCCATGGCATCCAACTGGAGCGCCGGGCGTCTTGAACAGGTTGATCAAAACCTGAACATTTCAGAAGGCGTTGCCTCGGTGTCGTTCAACGGCCAGAATGTCTTCATCATGCGCGCGTACAACTGTGCCAACGACTGGACGTACCCGAGTATTACCGATGCCACACACATCGACGCGCAGAGCACAGTGCCAGCCCGACCCAACACCGCGACCGTGTTTTCCGGTGCCTCGCCGATCCTCAACCCGACGTACCACGGGTCGCAGTCCGTCGTCGAGCATGCACATATGGACGCGAAAAGTTTTGGGACTCTCATGGACCACTCGTCCCAACCGACACTTGTCAACTACAAAGTACAGCCAAGACTTCACAGCAACGGCACGACCGACGGCGGCACGAGCTCCTCCGGTCTCGGCACCGTCAACATGATGACCGACGAGCGAAGAATGTACAAGATCTTCGAGAAGTCGGACATGTCGCGATTCACGTTCGACCGATTCAAGCTGATCGACTTGCCGACACGCATCGACATGCGAGATGTTATTGTCACGGTCGTGCGCCCCACCGTGCGTGAGGACTGGCAGCCGTCGTCGAACGACAACACCTCCTCGAACACCAAGCCCACGCTGGAGCAACACCAAAAGGGTGACATCATCGTCATGTCACAGCTGTCCGACCTCACGCACATGGTCAGCGACACCGAAGAGGGCGATTTTGTGCGCTTTCTCAATCCCTACGTCTTTCCCAAAAAGAACTGCGCGCCAAAGCGACCCGAATTGGCCATGACCAAGCGCGACAAAAATAACGCTAAATTGGCCAACTCCACGACGATCGACGAGATGCTTCGGGTGCGCGACCGCTCGAGGCCGATGGGCCTTCACCCGCACGCGCACGTGACAAAGGACCGCAATCTTAACTTTACGATGAAGTGCTCGGCGTCTCTTGGAGACGGGTCGGAAACGAATGACGAGCCGGGACAGTCAAGCCTCACCATTACCCTCGGCAAGACGGAGAGTGATGATGATAATTGGCGCCCGGTGCTAACCAACGACACTTACATTCGCGCGAGCTGGCGAACGGACAGTCTCGAGATCGGTGGCACTGTCATGAGCGGTCTCCGTAACGGCGACACTGTCTCGTTGTCGAGCATCAACCACGTCGCGCCGCACGGCTCGGGTGTTGGTCGGGTTGGTGTGGTTGGTGTGGTTAACCAGATTCGCTTGAACGGGTCCTTGACCAGCGACCCGATCAGCACGATCAAGCTAACCTTCGAAGAAGCCCTAGAACTGCCGACGGATCTCTCGACCATCGTCGGTGCCCGCATTCAACAAAATATCTCGGTGGGTACCGTTATCGGGTACGACGTGGACGATTTCATTCTCACGATCAGCACGAACGACGATTTTGAAGTCTTTGACACAGAGAACGAGCTCAGCAACCGCATCAGTATTGATGGCGGTCAGGCGAATACCACAGCACCGCTAACCGTCACCCCCGCGGGCGTCGAGTTCGAGATCGAGCTCGACACCGCTGTTGAAGACGCAGTGCCCAACGATTTGCAGTTCTTTCTCACGGCAACGTCGCGCGTGCGCCGCATTGCCGCGCCCACCACCGACAGTGCACACCTCAACGACGAGGGAGATGGGGACGACGACCTTATGGGTGCGTTCGCCGTAATGGTCCCCGGGTGGGGGTTCAGAAACGACAGTCAGCACGGCGTGGATGCGCCGGACAACAGTCTTCTCGGCTCTGTCCGAACAGGCGGATTTTTGGCGGGCTACAACGACGCTTCCATGCGAACACAGATCTTTGACAACGCGAACGAAGACGTGACCATGTCTGCATTGGCTAACGTACCTCACATTGATCTGACTGCGTCTGCATTGTTGAGCGCGCGCACCCACCCGTTCTCCGTAAAGAACGTCATGAACAACATTCCGGAGTTCGACATATACGAGCACTAAACCAAAAAAAAAATAAAATAAAAAATATACATGAATTTCAATCGCGGGTTCCAAGTGAAGTGCCATCATTTTTCTTTCTTTTTTTTTTTTTTACTTGGCATACTTTTCCGTCCACAACCGGGCAGTCTCGTCGTGTTGGGTTCGATTTTTCAAAAACAGTTCGGCCACATCGGGAGTCAACGGGTCCTCCGGACATGGATCGTCGAGCAGCTGCGCGATGGAAATCAAGAGTTTTTGTATTGTAATGACGGGGCTCCACTGATCCTTTAACAAATCAATGCAAATTGCACCCGACCGGTCGCTGACATTGCAGTGAAAGACACGGGTCAGAAAACGCACGTTTGGCGGTTTAAACGGGTAATCTTTCGGGAACTGAATTTCGAGAATGAACGTGCCACCGTGATAGACACTTTCCTCGTTGTCCACCCTGATTATCGCCGTCCACGCCCGAAGCAGATCTTTTTCGGATGGGAACGCGGTTATGTTTGGAACGGGGTTCTCTTCGATCTCCGCCATTTCTTTCAAAATCCGCCTGTTGGATTCGGACATGCTGCTTTGTTTTTTCTTGGTGGCACAAAAAAAAAAACAAAAAAAGAGGGGGGCGGGTTTTCCCTTTCACTGTACAAACGCGGTTTTAGAACGCAGATTGAACACCATGCGGTACTTACCCTCTACCAGATCCTTTCTTCCCAGCACCGTATCTTTGCCCGGCACCGTGTGTGCCACCTTCAATTTGGTGCGGTCACACTGCACAACGCCGTGCGCACCGGACGATTCGTCGGCGTCGAGATCGAGACCCACGCTGCCCACGCGACTCCACATCTCGTCACCGAGCGGTATCAGATGCAACCCGGTGTGGTCCACCTCGTAGCGGAATTGTGGCGCACTGGGCAATTCCGCGCGGTGCAACGTCATTTGTTTGGTGCCCAAGTCAACGGTCACCGCCTTGACGTTCGGCCCTAGACTCAGCGCAGAAATTTTGGGCCGCTCGCGACGCGCCAAACGCACCGGGGCTTTGATGGTGGTTCCCGACTGCACTTCGATGATCTGCACGCCTGAGTGCGGCAAGCGATCCGACAGCAAACCCCGACCCTCAAACGAAATCTGAGCGTGTGTGTCGTCTGGCAAAATCGCAACGGGCAGGCCTTGCTCGATCACGATGGGAAGCACGGCGATTGTCGTTTCCTGTCGACGCGTTTTTTTACACCGTGTGTGCTGAAGCACCACGGCGAGCACGAGAACAAATACAAACAACAGGACAAACAGACTCCGCATTTTTTTTTTCTTCTGGTCAATATAAAAAAAAATTAACATGTCCTACAAGTGTAAAAAACCCTTCAGTCTACAATTCAAAGACAGTCAGTGGAAGTGCTGCAAGGCCGGTCTGGGGTGTATTTCTCCAATGCGAACACCCACCCTCCTCGACGAAATTCCCGGACCGGGCCTTGCCCACGTAACCGGGGACGGATCGCTCCTCCCGGGGGCCACGAACGAAGCCATCGAAGCGTGCAGAGCGTCTGGTGCCAAGACGTGTGCCTTCAAGCAATCGGTGCGCGACGCGGTCAGCAGCGGTTCATCCGTTCACTCGCACAAACAGCCCGATCTCGAGGTACAAACCGCCAGTGCCGAGACCACGAAC
>Ga0209709_10004032_pt1 | contig 11968 bp, 14 predicted proteins | sample ArcticOcean_MG_C_2_FD_187435 | JGI IMG/M metagenome (GOLD analysis project Ga0209709, IMG submission 187435) | Marine microbial communities from western Arctic Ocean - ArcticOcean_MG_CB4_136 (SPAdes) (version 2) | ecosystem: Environmental > Aquatic > Marine > Oceanic | place: Arctic Ocean... | reverse complement strand
AACATGAATTTTTGTTTGTTGTGCAGAGATTGCCATCATTTCACTACCTCTCCAGGCCATTGGTCTTACATAGCCATCTTTTATATTTTGAACTGAAATAATTTTATTACATGCATCATTTATTTCCGTTTCTGAATATGGCATTGTAATTCCCATTCTTTTAGCTGAATAAAAAAGTCTTGTAGTGTGTTCTTCTAATTTGAATATTGATCCGTCATAAACTCTTTCTCCTTCAAATACACAGCTAGCATAATGCAATCCATGATTTAAAATATGAATTTTTGCATCAGCCCAATCAACTAGCTCATTATTATACCAAATTTTACCAGATCTTTTATCGTAGGGTATCATGTATGAAATATTTTAATTTTTTTCTAAAATTATCTTTGTATCTATTATATGTCAATATAACTTACCAACAATGAAAGAACTTTTATATTTAAAGGATGCCCAGCTAAAGCAATTGATTGAAAAGCTATTTACAAGCTATAGAGAATCTTTTGCAGATGCTAGGAAAACGCTAGATAAATACTCCATTGGGATAGCGCATCATAAAGTATTACATCTGCTTTCGATGTACAAAGGAATTACAATTTCAGAACTACTTAAAAAACTAAAAGTTACCAAGCAAAGTTTAAACAGGGTTTTAAAAGATTTAATTAAACTTGAAACTATTTTTTTTGAAAAGGACAAACAAGATACAAGAATAAAGCATATTTTTTTAAATGACAATGGGAAAAAGATATTTGAAGAGGTATTTTCAGCTCAAAAAAAAAGAATTTACAATGCTCTTTTAAATTCAAGTTCTGACCAAGTTCTTAATTTTGATAATGTTTTAAAAAAAATAATTAATGAATAATTTTATAGCTCATATTTTAGTCGTAGATGATGATGATGGAATTAGATCTTTAGTCAAACAATATCTCAATGATAATGATTTTTTAGTTACTACTTCAAATAGTGCGGAAAATGCTGAGGAGAAAATTTTAATTATTAAATTTGATTTAATTGTTTTAGATGTGATGATGTCTGGCAAGAGTGGTTTAGAATTTATTAAAGATAATAAATCTAAAATCGATACACCTATAATTCTTTTAACTGCAAAAGGTGAAACGGAAGATAGAGTTTTCGGATTAGAAATTGGTGCGGATGATTATCTACCCAAACCCTTTGAACCAAAGGAACTTACGCTAAGAATAAAGAATATTCTCAATAAAACTAAAAAAAATAATCAAAAAAGGATTATTGATTTCGATAATATTAAAATTGATCTTAATAAACTGTTAATTATTAAAAATGAAAATGAATTTAAAATAAATAATACCGAAAAAATTATTTTAGAAAAAATGATTAATAATCCTGGCAAAACGTTTACAAGAGAAGATATTGGAAAACTAATTGATTTAGATAAAGAAAGATCTATAGATGTAATAATCACTAGATTAAGAAAAAAAATTGAAATTGATCCTAAAAATCCAAAATATTTACAAACATTAAGGGGTGTGGGCTATGTCTTATGGATTGAGTAAATTCTTAAAAAACTTATTACCTCGGAGATTATTTTACAGAGGCTTATTAATTGTGGCAGTACCCATTATTGTCTTACAACTAGTTATAACAATTGTTTTTTTTGATAGTCTATGGATTAAAACAAATAAAGGTATGACGCGAGCACTAGTTGGAGAGATGAAAACTTTCATTACAGCTTACGAAAATGGTAAATATAACAATAATGATTTATCAGCCCTTTTTTCAATTTATTTGGATCTCAATGTTGAGTTTAAGAATGATGAGTTATTTGAAAAAACATTTAAAGAGAGGTGGTTTAGCCCAATTGATAGGACCTTAAGGAGAGAATTAAAATCGATTATTGGTGTTGATAACTATTGGTTTGATACAACCGCTTACAAAGATTTGGTTCATATAAATATAAAAAATGCCAATGGTTATTTTGAATTTTTTATTCCCAAAGATAGATTGGCAAGTGCCTCTGCAAGGATGTTTGCATTATGGATAACACTCCCGGCATTGCTGATGATAGCCATAGCAATAATATTTTTAAAAAATCAAACAAGACCAATTGTTAACCTTGCTAAGGCCGCTGAAAGATTTGGCAAAGGTGAAAATATTGACGAATATAGACCTTCTGGTGCATTGGAGATACGACAAGCAGGTTTAGAATTTGATAAAATGAGAAAAAGAATAATGAGACATCTCAATCAAAGATCTGAAATGTTATCTGGAATAAGTCACGATCTAAGAACACCGTTAACAAGACTAAAACTTCAACTATCCTTTATTAAAGATGAAGAATTATCACAAAAAATGTCTTTAGATATAAATGAAATGGAAAAAATGCTTAACGAGTATCTACAATTTACTAGCTCTTCTTATTTAGAAAAAGATGAAACTTTTGATATTTCAGAATTAATAGAAAATACAATTAATAAATTTAATAATGGTAATATTTCAAAAGAACTAATTCCTAGGATTTATATGAATGGTCGTAAGAATTTAATTCAACGATCTTTAAACAACATAATTGATAACTCAATTAAATATGCAGATAAAATAAGCATTAGTCTATCTAAAAAAAACAATAATATAATAATTACATTTGACGATGATGGTCTTGGAATTCCAGAAAATGAATACCAAAATGTTTTCAAACCTTTTTATAAACTTGATAAAAGTAGAGGGGATTCAAGATCTAGTGTTGGTCTTGGATTGTCCATTACATCAGATATTATAAAATCTCATGGTGGAAATATTATATTAGAAAAATCTTCTCTCGGTGGACTTATGGTAAAGGTTTTTTTACCTTTATAGTTCTTTTTTTTAACTTATCTTTTTCTATTTTTTCTATTTTTTTTTCAAGATTTTCAACTCTTTTAATCAAAATATCAGTTTCTTCTTTGCTTGCTAATTTCATTTTAAAAACTATCTCGTCTCTTTTTGATTTCAAAATATTGATAATCTCAGAACTTAAATCTTTATAAGAAATCAGTCCTTGTTCAAACAACTTTGCTAATTTATCAATTACAAATTTTGATTTTGTCATATATTCATTTATAAAATTAATATACTTTATATTTATTTTTTTAAAAATGTTTATTAATAATTTTGACCCAGTTGCTTTTCAAATTTTATCGTTGGAAATTAGATGGTATTCTTTGGCTTATATTATTGGAATTTTATTGGGATGGATATATTGTAAAAAAAAATTGATTAAAGATCGTTACATAATGGACTTATTTGATGACTTTATTACATATCTAATTATAGGAGTAATTTTAGGTGGAAGACTTGGATATGTATTATTCTATAATCTAAAATATTATTTAGAAAACCCGGCTGAAGTTTTAATGGTATGGAATGGAGGAATGTCTTTTCATGGAGGGTTAATTGGAGTTATTGTTGCATCTAAATTATTTTCAAGCAAACATAAAGTTAATCAATTTATATTCTTAGATTTGATTGCATTGTCGGCACCTATTGGAATTTTTTTTGGCAGAATTGCTAATTTTATAAATTCAGAACTTTACGGAAGGTCAACTGACATGCCTTGGTCTGTACAATTTGTGTTGATAGACAATATTAAGAGGCACCCCTCACAGTTATATGAGGCTTTTTTTGAAGGGATTATTTTGTTTTTTGTGCTTAGATATTTATTTAAGAAGCATTATTTTCAAAGCTCAGGAAAAATATCAGCTTTGTTTTTAATTTTTTATTCTTTGTTTAGATTTCTTTCAGAATTTTTTAGATCACCTGACCCTCAAATTGGTTATTTAATTTTAAACCTAACACTAGGTCAGCTAATAAGTGTTCTTTTCTTATTTGCTGGCACACTCTTGTTTTATTTAATAAATAATGAAAAATAAAAAAAATGACCTACTTACACTAGATAAATTTATAGAGGAGTCTTTGTATAATAAAAAATATGGCTATTATATGAAAAAAAACCCTTTCGGTGAACACGGTGATTTCATTACGGCGCCCAACATATCCATACTATTTTCTGAGATGATTGCTATTTGGGTAATTTCATTTTGGGAAAAACTAGATTACCCAAAACAATTTAATTTGATTGAGTTGGGAGCGGGTAATGGTGAAATGATGCGGGTATTAGTTGATACATTTAATAAATTTCCGCGATTTAATAATTCTTGTAAAATTAATATATTAGAAAAAAGTGAATTACTTCAAAAAATACAAAAAGTTAGTATTAAAAATAAAAAAATCACATGGCTAAAAAATCTTAATGAATTAAATAATTTTCCATGTATTTTTATTGCTAATGAGTTCTTTGATGCTTTGCCGATTAAACAATTCTTAAAAAAAGAAAAAAAATGGTACGAAAGACATGTAAAATTTACTGATAATGGTAAATTAGAATATTTAGATATTCCATTTGATATGCTAAAATTTGAAAAAAAAATTAAATTTAAGATATCTTATAAACAAAAGTTTATTGAATACTCTCCATTGGCAACAAAGTACATAAAAACCATAATTAACAAGATAAAACTTAATAGCGGAGGAATTTTGATAATAGATTATGCATATCTTGAAAAGGAAATGAAAAATACTCTTCAGGCAGTTTCCAAACACAAATACTGTGATGTCCTAAAAAGTTTTAGAAATTCAGATATAACTTACAATTTAAACTTTAATTTAATTAAAAAGATAATTAAAAAATTTGGCTCATATTCTTCTCAATCTACTACTCAAAAAAAATTCCTAACAAAACTTGGAATACTAGATAGAGCCGAAATATTATCTAAAAACATGTCATTTAGTAAAAAAGCTGATATTTATTTTAGAATTAAGAGATTAATTCATGAAAGTCAGATGGGACACTTATTTAAAGTAATGTTTGTAACAAATTATAAAAATAAATTTAAATTAGGATTTTAGACTGATTAAATCAAAAAAATTATCTATATTTAAAAATATAGAACACGCGTTCTTCAATAGATTGGGTGGAAAGTCTACCGGTATATTTAAAAGTTTAAACTGTGGACCAGGTTCCTCCGATAAAAAAAAAAATATACTGAAAAATCTTGAGATCATAAGTAGAAAAATAAAAGCTAAAACAAAAAAAATAATTTTATTAAACCAAGTTCATGGTAATAAATTTTACTATATAAGTAAGAATTCAAAGCTTAATAATAAATTTGAGGGAGATGCATTAGTCACAAATAAGAAAAATTTACCAATAGCAGTTTTAACAGCTGATTGTGCTCCTATACTAATTTATGATGAAAGTAACAAAATGATAGCTGCTATCCATGCGGGTTGGAAGGGTGCCTATAAGGACATTGTAAACAAAGTTATTAATTTTATGTTTAAAAAAGGCTGTTCACCTGAAAATATTACCGCTGTTGTAGGTCCGTGCATTTCCATTAATAATTATCAAGTTGGAGAAGATTTCAAAGAAAGATTTATTAAAAAGGATAAAAAAAATATAATTTTTTTTAAAAAAAATAAGAATAAAAGTTATTTTAACTTAAATAAATATATTCTTTTTCAGTTAAGAAGCCTAAATATTAAGAAAATCGATATTATTAATAAAGACACATTTAGTGATAAAAATAATTTTTTTAGCGCAAGAAGATCTATTAGCCGCAATGAGGTTGATTATGGTAGAAATATTTCAATAATTATGATTAATTGAGAATACCTCATGAAATTATTATCTGGTAATAGCAATAAACCATTAAGCAAAAATATTGCAAAATATTTAAGAACTAAGCTTGTAAATTCTAGTATTAAAAAATTCTCTGACGGAGAAATCTACATAGAAATTAATGAAAACATTAGAGGTAATAGTATTTTTATAATTCAATCAATCTCCTCACCTGCAAATGATAATTTGATGGAATTACTTCTTTGCATTGATGCATTAAAAAGATCTTCAGCCAAAAATATCACTGCTGTTATTCCTTATTTTGGTTATGCTAGACAAGACCGAAAAGTGGTGCCTAGAACATCCATATCTGCAAAACTTGTTTCTAATCTAATTACTAAGGCTGGTGCTGATAGAGTTGTTACAGTAGACTTACATGCTGGTCAAATTCAGGGCTTCTTTGACATTCCTGTAGACAATTTGTTTGCTACCCCAATTTTTGCAAGACATGTAAAAAAGAATATTAAAAGTAAAAACATTATTTGTGTTGCTCCTGATGTTGGAGGAACAGAGAGAGCAAGAGCTCTTGGTAAAATTTTAGGCGCTGAGCTTGCCATTGTCGATAAAAGAAGGCCTAAACCAGGTCAATCAAAAGTCATGAACGTTATAGGAAATGTTAAAGGTAAAACCTGTATTATAGTTGATGATATAATTGATTCTGGCGGAACCATAGTTAATGCCGCCAAAGCCCTAAAAGATAGAGGAGCAAAAGAAGTTTATGTTTACATTACTCATGGCGTTCTAAGTGGTGAAGCAATAGATAAAATTAAAAAATCTGTTATAAAAAAATTAGTAATAACTGACACAATTGACAACCAGGATAAAATTAAGAAAGCTAAAAATATAGAAGTTCTACCTATTTCAACCCTTATGGGAGAAGCAATTAAAAGAATTTCTAACTCTACCTCTGTATCTGATTTATTTAAATAATTATCTTGAGTTATTGATGAACTTACGCTAGAAACTTTTCTTTTATGAATTCACTTGAAGCAAATATTAGAAATACTAAAACAAAAGGAGATGTTAGATCTCTTAGATTGGCTGGTAACATTCCGGGTATTATTTATGGTGGAACTGAAAAAAATCAAAAAGTTACAGTTTTAAAAAAAACTCTTAAATTTTTAATTGAAAAAGAAAACTTTTTGTCAAATATTATTAGTCTTAACTTGGACGGTAAAACACAAAATGTTTTACCAAGAGAAATTACTTACAATGTAGTATCTGATGAACCAACTCATATTGATTTTCTTAGAGTTGTTTCTGGTGTAAAAATTAGAATAGAAGTCCCTGTACAATTCATTAATCATGAAACATCTCCAGGATTAAAGAGAGGTGGAGTACTAAACATAGTTAGAAGAAAAATTGAATTAAAATGCCCTAGTGAAAAGATTCCTGAAACAATTGTAATTGATCTTGATGGAATCGAAATAGGAGAAAGTTTTAAAATATCTTCAGTTAAATTAGAAGAAGGTGTTACGCCAACAATTCAAGGACGTGATTTTGTAATTGCAACATTAGCTGCTCCCACTGTCATGAAAGAGCCAGAAAAACCAGCCGAAGCAGTTGAGGAAGAAACAGCAGCAGATGGTAAGGATGCCGCTACGCCTACAGTTGATGGGGATAAGAAAGATGGTGAAGAAAAAAAAGCCCCTGAAGAAAAAAAATAATAATTTTATTATAGTGAAGATTCCTAGATACGATTTAAAAAAATTATGCTTCTATTTGTAGGTTTGGGAAACCCAACACCCAATAGCGAAAATAATAGACACAATATTGGCTTTAAGTTGATTGATGCTCTTAATCAAAAATTTGGCTTATCGAAACAGAAGCCTAAATTCAAAGGACTTTTAACTACTGGAAATATTGAAGACAAAAAGGTTTATGCAATAAAGCCTCTGACTTTTATGAATAATTCTGGAATTTGTATAAGAGAATTAATTGAATACTTTAAAATTGATGCAGAAGATGTAATCGTATTTCATGACGATCTTGATATTGAGTTTGGAAAAGTAAAAGCAAAATTTGCAGGCTCAAGTGCGGGGCATAATGGAATAGAATCTATAGATAAATTTATAGGAAAAGACTACTCAAGAGTAAGAATTGGAATTGGAAAACCTAAAACTAAAGCTGATGTTTCAGACCATGTATTAAAAGATTTTGATGAAGATGAAATGTTACAACTAGAAAAAATTACAAATAATATTATTAATTCAATGCCTATATTAATTGATAAAAAGTTGGATTTATTTGCAAGCACAGTAAATAATAAATAATGAGTTTTAAGTGTGGAATAGTTGGGTTACCTAACGTTGGTAAATCAACATTATTTAATGCACTTACAAATTCTAGCAAAGCACAAGCTGCTAACTTTCCTTTTTGTACAATTGAACCAAATGTTGGTGTTGTTCCTGTTCCAGATGAAAGATTAGATAAATTGATAGAAGTCTCAAAATCAAAAAAAAAAATAAATACTACTATTGAATTTGTAGATATTGCAGGTCTAGTAGAAGGTGCCTCTAAGGGTGAGGGCTTAGGTAACAAATTTTTATCTCACATAAGAGAAGTTGATGCCATAATACATATGATAAGATGTTTTGATTCTAATGATATTCAAAATGTAAATCCTACTGTAGACCCAATAAGAGATTTAGAAATTATTGAAACAGAAATGATGTTGGCAGACCTTGAATCAATTCAAAAAAGATTAGAAAAAAATAATAAAAAAAATATAAACGAAGAGCAACTAAAAATACTAGAAGTTGCCTCAGATTGCATAAATAATTCTAAGGATATTCAGATTCTTTACGATCAATTTGAAAAAAAACTACTTAATCAAAGTAGTTTGTTGTCTTTAAAGCCTAAAATTTTTGTTTGTAATGTTGATGAAGCAAGCGTTCAAAATGGTAATCACTACACGGAAACTTTCATTAAGAAATTTGGTGAAAAAAACACCTTAATAGTTTCAGCTGATATTGAGAATCAAATTAATCAACTAGAAAAAGAAGAAAAAGAAAATTATATGGAGATGATCGGTTTAAAAAGAACTGGTTTAAATATGTTGATTCAAAAAGGCTACAATATTTTGGAGCTTGATACTTATTTTACTTCTGGACCTGAAGAAACTAGAGCTTGGACAATTCAAAAAAATTGTACTGCTCCAAAAGCTGCTGGAGAAATTCATACTGATTTTGAGAAAGGTTTCATTAGGGCTGAAACAATTGCCTATGAAGATTTCATTGCTAATGATGGCTGGGTAAACTCAAAAACAAATGGAAAAATGAGACTTGAAGGAAAAGATTATATTGTAAAAGATGGCGATATATTAAACTTCAGATTCAATACGTGACCAAATTTTCTTCATACTGAAATAAACTAAAATTGTTAAAATAATTAAATATAAAATGGCTTTAAAGCCCATTTTATGTCTAGACTCTAAATGTGGCTCAGCAGCCCACATTAAAAATGTCGTCACATCTTTCGCCATTTGCTCTTTTGAGGCAGTAGTACCATCGCTATATTCAACTAAACCATCAGCCAGTGGCTCTGACATTTTAATATTATTTCCATACATGTATTTATTATAATAAACTCCATCTTCTAGAGTTACTCCACTAGGTGGATCCTCATAACCTAAAAGTACAGAATAGATATAGTCTACTCCACCACTTCTAGCTTTTGCTAATACAGACATGTCAGGTGGATAAGCTCCTCCATTTGCCGCTTGTGCTGCCTTAACATTTGCGAAAGGCATAACAAATTTATCAGATAATTTTGCTGGTCTTACAAACATTTCTCCATCACTATTTGGTCCATCAGTAATTTCAAAACTTGCTGCAATAGCTTTTGCCTGATCTTCTGTAAATTCTGGTCCACCAGGTTCAAATAGGTTTCTGTAACTAACATATTTCATTGAGTGACACGATGAACAAACCTCTGTATATACCTGATACCCTCTTTGTAATGATCCCCTATCAAATTTGCCAAATAATCCTTTAAAAGTCCAATCTGTCTTTAAGAGATTAATTTTTTCTGCTGCATTAACTTGAAGAGTTCCTGCTAATAAGAAAATTATTAAATATGTTATTTTAAAATTATGTTTCACTAAATTAATTTAAGCTTTCTTTTTTTTTAACAGTTGAAGCCATTGGGAAACCTCCAAGAACTGGTTCTGTAATACTTAAAGGCAAAGGTATAGTTCTTTCTTTAAATCCCAATACAGGTAAAATTATTAGAAAATGAATAAAATAATAAGCTGTAGCAACTCTAGCAATCAATAAATATAAGCCCTCTGCTGGCATTGCACCAACATAACCTAGTACTAATACATCAACTAATAATATCCAGTAAAATTGCTTGTAAAGAGGTCTAAATACAGCTGATCTAATCTTTGAAGTATCTAACCAAGGTAATGCAGCTAAAATTAAAATTGCTGATAACATTGCAACTACACCCATTAATTTATCTGGAACTGATCTTAAGATTGCATAAAAAGGTAGCAGATACCATTCGGGAACAATATGAGCTGGCGTTACCATTGGATTTGCTTCTATATAGTTGTCTGCGTGTCCTAAAATATTTGGAGAATAAAATACAAAAAATGCAAAAACAATCGTAAACATTAGTAATGCAAAAGCATCTTTAATGACAATATATGGATGGAATGGCACCGTATCTTTGGAGGGTTTTTTAACATCAATTCCTACTGGATTATTATTTCCAGGAATATGTAAAGCCCAAATATGGAGAACTACTAATCCTAAAATTAAAAATGGAATTAAGTAATGAAGTGTAAAGAACCTTGTTAAAGTTGGGTTATCTACAGAATAACCACCCCACAACCAATTTACTATTCCCTCTCCTACTAAAGGTATAGCACTAAAAAGATTTGTAATAACTGTTGCTCCCCAAAAACTCATTTGACCCCAAGGAAGAACATAACCCATAAATGCAGCCGCCATCATTAAAAGGTAAATTATTATTCCAATAATCCAAATTATTTCCCTTGGTGATTTATAAGATCCATAAAATAATGACCTAAATATATGGATGTACACTGCTAAGAAAAACATTGAAGCACCGTTTGCATGAATGTATCTTATAAGCCATCCATAGTTTACGTCTCTCATGATGTGCTCAACACTTTCAAAAGCTAGGTCAGCATGAGCAATGTAATGCATTGCCAACGTCAAGCCAGTAACAATTTGTGTTATTAAACAAAAAGTTAATATTCCACCAAAAGTCCACCAATAATTTAAGTTTTTTGGTGTTGGATAGTCAGCTAGATGGCTAGCAAGTGTTAAGAGAGGAAGCCTATCATTAAACCATTTTCCAAATTTTGATTTAGGAACGTACTCGTGATCACTCATAATTTTTTATTATCCAATTTTAATTGTATTACTGTTAATAAATTCATATTTTGGAACTTCCATATTTAGCGGAGCTGGACCCTTTCTTATTCTTCCTGATGTATCATAGTGTGATCCATGACATGGACAAAACCACCCATTATAATCACCTTTGTCATTTAAGGGCACACATCCTAAATGTGTACAAACACCAACCATCACTAACCACTCAGGATCTTTGGCTCTATCCTCATCTTTTTGAGGGTCTTTTAAATCTTCCATCTTAACGGCTCTTGCTTCCGCTATCTCTTCAGGTGTTCTTCTTTTAATAAAAACTGGTTTTCCTCTCCAAAGTACAGTAATTGCCTTACCAGACTGAACCGCACTAACATCAACTTCAGTACTAGCCAACGCCTTAACCGAAGCATCTGGATTCATTTGGTCAATTAAAGGCCAAACAACAGCACCCACCCCAACAGCACCAACAGCATATGTGGCTGTAAATAAAAATTCTCTTCTTTCAGGTTTTTTTTCAGACATCTTTTAATTTTTGTATATTGTTATTTAATATATGATTTCATATAAGAAAAAAGTTTTTTTTCCACTGAAACAATGACACAGAAACTATGCCATTAAGACCTAAAATAGCCTTGTATGAGCCAGATATTCCTCAAAATACAGCTGCAATTATTAGAACATGTGCATGTCTAGGTGCTGACTTAGAAATTATTGAGCCATGTGGATTCTTATTTAGTGATAAAAGATTTAAAAGAGTTGTTATGGATTATATGGATGAAAAATACATAAGGTTTTACCAAAGCTCAGAAGAATTTTTTAAGTCAAAAGAGGGTCAAAGGGTAATATTATTAACAACAAAATCGGCTGAATCTTATGCTAAATTTAAATTTGAAAGTAATGATACACTGTTATTTGG
>Ga0209709_10004031_pt1 | contig 11969 bp, 9 predicted proteins | sample ArcticOcean_MG_C_2_FD_187435 | JGI IMG/M metagenome (GOLD analysis project Ga0209709, IMG submission 187435) | Marine microbial communities from western Arctic Ocean - ArcticOcean_MG_CB4_136 (SPAdes) (version 2) | ecosystem: Environmental > Aquatic > Marine > Oceanic | place: Arctic Ocean... | reverse complement strand
GCGCAGCTCATGCACCTCTTTTCGGGCGTGTTGCGCATTGCGGGCGGCGACGTCAAGCTGATGCTCGACATGCACTGCCACGCCTTCGAGCCCTTTGCCGAAGTGAGCTACTTTCTGATCATGTGCGCTTTAACAATCACACCGCACACCGCACACTGCACACACTACTTCGCAAGACGCTGATAAATTGCGACCAATGCGAGTCTACTCTTTTCCCAACCAGGTGCGGTGGCGCCGGCTCGGGCAAATCGATGCGCGCCAAGCGGATGCAGGCGCTGCTGCCCGAGGGCTGGATCAAGGGCTCGGGCTCGAGCAGCGCAAAGGTCGGCCACAGTGCTTGAACCGCCCATAATGAACACGCTGACCCCCACGCGTTGTGCTGTGTCAGGCGGGCATGAACGGAGGTATGGATTATTTATGCGGCCGACTCGTCTACTACGACGGTTTGCACCCCGCCTTTGAACCCGTGCAATTTTAGTTGCTTCACTCATGCATTTATTTGCTCCACACAGAGATCCCTAACGACTTTGCCTCGAGCGACAACGAGCGCATCGAGTGCGCACGCAATCAAACACACCCGTTCTTTACAATTGCTCACGCTTGCCCCTGTTACCTGGCAGGTACCTGAAATCTATCACTATGGAACAGCGGGTGCTGAACACGCGCTCGGTCAAGACGGTGGGGGCAAACGGCCTCGAGAGCTGGACGACTGTGGTGCTGGACTCGCTGCACTACGAGTCGCACCTGATCTGCACCAACTGCGGCCCGCTCGGCCTCAGGGGCGACAACGTGGAGCCTTCAACCAACCGCACGGCGCTGACGGACCGCTCGTGGGCGCACATCGTGCACTCGGCGGAGGACGACGACGAGACGGGCGACGTCGAGTTCGACCTGCAGACGGCGACGGACGAGGTGAAGCAGCAGGTGAACCGGTACCGCGTCAACGCCTGTCTGGTGGCCTACGTGCTCATCTACATCAAGCACATCCCCTCGTGCCGACCCAACCTCACCTACGCGCACATGCTGTGCAATAAGTGGTACGACATCCTGTGGGTCGAGTACAACGTTCCCAAGCCGACGAAGCGCAAGAAGATCAAGCTGCGCATGCTGCTTGAGCTCTTTGCGACGGAGAGCGCGGTCTTCGAGAAGTTCATGCTGCGCGAGTCGGGGCTGGACTTTGACGACATGCGGCCCGACGAGAATGGCAACCTCAATCCCTTCTGCATTGAGCAGCTCACCGACGTGGTGCGCAGCCTGCAGCGCTGCGTCGACCTTGAGGTCATCCACAACGCCTGGTCGCACAGCCTCGACCACTCGCCCGCGACAACGTCGCACCGCTTTCAGATGATGTCGGAGCTGGCGGGCATCCACGGCTCGATCCCCGACCGCGTGCGCATGACGGGCTCTCCGCCAGCGCCAAAGGCGCCAGAACCGCAGGCGCAGGGGCGGCGCTCGGACGACGATCAGGATCATGGGTACGACCCGGGCGCCATTGAAGATGCGGAGCGCGATCACACGGCCCACTTTGCGACATCGGACGAGCAGGGAATGCCCCAGTTCGACGAGCCGCTTGCTCCGGCGCAGGCGCAGGGGCGCGCGGCGGAGCCGGAGGAGGACGAGTTTGACGACGACGGACTTGTGCGTGCCGTGGACGAGCAGCAGGCTATGGAGCAGTCGCGTGCGCCTCCCCCCGCTGCTTCCGAAGCCGTCATGGCGGTCGCCAACCAGCCACGCGGAGAGGCGCCGCCGCCGCCGCCGCCGCCGCCGCCGCCGCACGAGCACCAGCGCGTGCAGCTTACACCCGAGCAGCAAGCGGCGTGGAACGGCCGAGACAACGAGCCGATCGTTTCGGCCAAGTCAGTGAACGGGGATGACGCCAACACCACGGTGACCTTTGCGCGTTTCATGAAGGACGGCCTCTCGCGCGAGGAGGCGGCGGCGGGTGCCAAGGAGCTTGCCGAGCGTCGCGAGATCCGCTGCGAGCTGAGCCGACGGGGACTGGTGAAGACGTTGTGTGAGAACAACGGTGCAAGCCAGCACCAGCAGGTGACCAAGATGCTGACCGACAAGTGCGACAAGAACACCAAGGCGCCCCTCATGCGCCTGCCATCGACGGGCCACTACATCAGCGCCGAGCGCGCGGCGGGCGCGTGCATGCCGGACACGCAAGAGGTGATGAACCACGGTTACGCGGCGCAATTCGTGCGCGACGTCGTCTCTGGCAGCCCTTCGGCCACCTTTGGATCCGAGCACGCCATGATTGGTCACTCGTCCCTCGCCAAATGGGAGTACAAGATGCGCACAACCGACGGCATGAACAAGCCGGCAGACTACGACTTTAACTGGGTTCGTCTCAAGGCTTTCAGCAGCTCCAATGGGGCGGACTCGTCGGCCAATGTTGGAGGTGGCCAGAAGGTCAGGTCGGTGTGGTCGAGCAGCGCGCGCGAGATCAAGAAGGCGTCCGCAACCGGGGACTACTCGCTCATCAACTCCAAGTCGATGACGTTGGAGAGCGTTCGCGACACCCTCTTTCAGATGGCCCAGAGCTTGGCCGAGAACAAGATTCGCATACCGCGCCACACGTCCTCACACGGCCGCGAGCGGCTCAACAAGTACTCCAACATGCTTTCGGGAACGCGCGAGTTCGAGGACCCCACGAAGCCACCGGGGCTTGTCCACCCGCACTGCATGCTGGTGAACGCGGGCAACAGCTACACGCTCGACCCGGCCTTTCAGGCGGCCAAGGGCTTCGATCGCCCGGAGAGCTCCACAGCGGGCGCCTCGGGCTACGAGAAGCGGCTCGATTACCTCGTCGACAAGCGCGCGCTACCCTCGTGCATCCTGCCGGAGAGCTTCGAGAAGGGCGTGCCGATCACCGAGTGCGAGGGTGGCAACGGTATCTACTTTAACAAGTACGTTGCGAGCGAGCACGCCTCGCTCAAGATGGAGAGCAGCAAGTTCCTGGCCACGGTGCCCGGCATTGCGGGCGGTAACTTTACCGAGGGCCCCCCCTCGTTCAAGGCCGACCGAAGCGGGGACAAGCGCGTACAGGTGGATGTGGAGCTCGACGAGTCGCGCAAGGAGGTCGAGGCAAAGCGCAGGGCCTCGGCCTCTGTGGCAGGATCGGACACGCACAGGAAGCGGCAGAAGACGGGTGCCGCGCAGCCGATAGAGGTGGAGCAGGAGGAGGCCTCCGACGCCGAGTTTGCCGAGCAGTCGGGGTCGGACGCGGAGGAGCCGCCGGAGCTGGGCGTGGGAGCGGGCGCGTCGTCGAGCGACCTGAGCTCGGTCAAGCAGGGCGTCGAGCGCCCGGAGTCGGAGGGCGATGGCGTGCAGCCGACCGCGGGCGCGTACGACAGGGCGGCGGGGGCCTCCGTTGCGCCCTCGCTTAAGCAAGAGTCGATCCCGTCGCTGTGGGATCAGGGCGCGATCTTCTTCTCGCTCAAGATGGCGGCGACGCTGCACAACGACTGCGAGACGTACGTCGACGCGGTGCGCGCCAAGTACGCGGATGTCTACAAGCACGAGGAGCGTGAGGAGACGCTGGAGAAGCTGCCGCACATCACGATGCGTTTCCCGGGCATCACCGACCCGCAGGCAGAGGAGCACCCGGACCCAAAGAAGCGCAAGGACGACTATTGGAAGGCGAAGCTGATGGCGCCTCTGAGCTCTCCCATACCGCTCAAGGAGTCGCGCTACTGCGACGTCGGTGAGCAGGTCCAGAGCGCGCGCGCAAGCACCGCGCTCACCGAGACGGTGCACTCGCTGGCACATGGCCGCGCTGTGGCGTATAACGACCCCGAGGTGCTCGAGTACGAGGCGGAGGCGCGCGGCGTCAACTCGGGCTTCGTCATGGAGGGCAACCTATTTGCGCGCAGCACGTGGCAGCGCTTCACGCTGTCGGCGCTCGACGCGCGTGGCATGCGCACGCCAGACGAGGAGCGCCGCGTCAACGACCAAGGCCTGTGCATGTCCCACCGCGTCCGCAACCACATGGCCGCGGGCGGCGAGGATGTGCGCAACGTGGCGCTTGATGGCTGCACGCTGGCAAAGGAGTGCACATTCGCCGCAATGGAGCGTAACAAGCGCAAGCGCTCCGACGCCTCCAATGGCGCGGCGAACGGCTTGGAGTCGGTCGCCGCGCAGTGCCGCAAGCAGCAGGCCGAGAACGACCGCGAGGTGATGGAGGATGCGCTCGACAACCAGTTTGAGGTGTGAGCACGCTAACCGCACCGTGGTGGTGGGTGGTGTGTGCGTGTGGCGTGGCGCGTGTTACAAATAAATAAACCGTATTTGGTGGAACGTGAAGAGGGAAGGGGAGACCCGCCAAGAAATGGTCACAAGTGGTTCGCGCCTCGAGGCCGTGCTTCGCGCCGGCCAGTCGAGACTGCAGGCGACGGGTGGGGGGCTGCAGGCCTTTAAGGACAGGCAGAAGGAGGAACTTGCGGAGCGGGAGAAACTTGCCGCGTTGTATATAAAAATATTCGGCTCGGATGACGAGAGCGGTGATGATGAGAAGGGCGGCAGCGGCGGAAACGCTCTCGATGGCGCCAAGAGCGATGATGACGACCACGACAGCAACGCTACGATTCCCTACGGCCTGAAAAGCCCCTCCAGCCGAGACGAAATGGATGTCGATTCGGAAAGCGACGGCGTTGAGCCGGAGGAGGATCAAGATTGGTACAAGGGACTGACGCGCCCCAAGGTGGCGCTCAAGCTTCAGGGCAATGGACAAAAACCAAGCGCGTCGCAGCAGATGAAGGACGACGCCGCCGCAGCGATGAGGTTACACGAGGAAATGAAGAGGGCCACGGCGCGCGAGACGCGGCGCCCCGCCCGGATGGTTCCGAAGCTCGACGGCAAGTCCAACGTAACGGTGGAGGAGGAGTGGTGGTGAGGTGTGTCTGTGTGTCTGTGTGTCTGTGTGTCTGTGTGTCTGTGCGTGAAACGAAATATGCCATTTTGCGTCCATTACTAACCAAGGGGGACGGTGCGCACCGATGCTGGCCTTGCTAAGCGTCGCGCTCACGCAGTGCGAGTCGGGAAGGCTGGTGAGGGAGATCCCCGTTGCGCGATACTCGCCATGGTGTTGCGGCGGCCAGTCCTACGTCTGGTTTGACGACTTGGCGCAAGACGACATCGACGCAATGCGGGGCGGCTACGTCACCGTTGCGCCAATGACCGACACCTCCATCGAACTGCCCACCTCGGCGTACCTCATCGCCAACAACATCACGCTGGAGTACCGTAATAATGGAACTCAGTTGTGGGAAAACGAAACAGCAGGAACGCTACACCCATACCTATACATTGAGTATTCGAGCTACCCGACGGACTACCCGCCAAACGAGCCGGCCAACGCGGCCACAAATTATTCAATCGGCGCGAACAGCAACTCGGACGCCTACAGCGCGCACACGAGTCAGAGCAGCGCGGCGCTCTTCCGGGTCTACGTCGACGAGTGCAACTCCCCGCCTACGAGCCCGCCGCCACCGCCCGTTGTTGGTGCCATGTGTACTTTGGGATACTGGCCGCTGTACATGACGGCGGGTGAGGCCGTTGCAATGTCGCCCGTCAACACGTCGCACACGCACGACTTCCACGGCGTGACCTACTACATGCCCGACGGTTTCACGGGCGCCATGCACGGCGAACCCGGCACCGTGTGCGATTGGTGGACCCGAGGATTGCCGCCCAACAAACCGCCCTCGCCGCCCTTGCCCCCGCCGCCCGCCCCGCCACCCAAGCCACCCGAGCCGCCCTCGCCGCCGCCGCCGTACGAACTGCCGGTGGCGACACAAGTCCTGCTGATTACGATTATCCCGTCCATACTCATCGTGTTGGCCGTCGTCGGCTGCATTTCATGGAACCTGTACTATGGCACAAAGCGTGGGGTAGTCGAGCTGAAGCAGCAAAACCAGAAGCAGCGCCGACGCTTTTTTAAGCTTGATAATTTGTGAGGTGTGAGTGTGGTGAGTAAAAATGTTGTATGTGGTAAAAGAATAAATAACTCGTTTTAAGAAGACTTACAATTAAAAGGGGGAAGGGGGGGTGCCAATGTCCATGCGCCGGGGTGCGGCTGTGCCGCAGAAGAACGAGCGGACCAAAACACTCAATGATGTGCTGCGCGCCGGCCAAGCAAGGCTTTACGCACCATCGCAACAACCCAGCGCTCAGCTTCTTGCACTGCAAGCCCATCTCAAGGAGGTGCAGAGGGCCGCCGACGCCTGTGCTAAAGAGCAGGCCGGTCTTCTTGAGTTGCTCTCGCAGACGCAAAAGGAAGCTGACGATAATCTCAGGAAGTGGAGAAATACAACCCACGGCTTGCTCGATAATACCAAGCGCAAAGAAGGGTTCAAGATCGAGCGGCTCAATGCGCAACTGCAGCAAAAGCGCGTGGAGGCGGATGAGCTCAACGCACAAAACGAACGTCTCATGGAGGAGATTCGTGCCTTGCGCGCCGTCAATGCCACCCACCGCGCCGCCGTCCGCGACTTGGAACCACTACAGGCCCGGGAGCAGGTGCAGGAGTTGGTTAAAGATGCAAGAGCGTCGGTGGCAAGGGGGGCAGAGGCAAGGATGGTTGATGCGGCGGCAAGAGCGGCAAGATCGTACCAGGAGTAAGAGGGGTGCGCGCCAAACTTGATAATTTGCAGTGAGCGCGGGTGCGCTTGTGTGCTTGTGTGGTGAAAGAATAAATAACTCATTTTAAGAAGACTTACAACTAAAAGAGGGAACGGGGGGGGGGCCAATGTCCATGCGTCGAGTTGCGGCCGTGCCGCAACAGGGCCGGCGGATCAGCCGCCTCGACGAGGTGCTGACAGCCGGACTGAAGCGTGAGTTCCGGGACAATGCAACAATATCGGCAGCATCCTCCGAGGAGCCGGCGTGGCTACGGGAGGCCGCCAGATTGCTTCCAAGAAGCGACGGGGAGCCCGCGTGGTTTGAAGAAATGAAGCAAGACATTGAAAACAAGAACGATGCATTCAACGCGGCAGTGGACGAACGCTTACAGTGCGAAGAAGAGTTAGAGGCAATGAAAAAACTTTACATTGAGGCTACCGACAATGCGGAGCAGGAGATTAGTGCCCTCCTCATCAAAGAGCTGCGGCTTCTTATGAATGGTATCGAGAACAACATGGTGAACACCGCGCTTGTAAACGCCATTCAACGATTCGTGGTCTTGGTACGTGGTGGGACGGAGATGCAAAAGGTGGTTGCCGCAAAGACGCTGTGGGCTTTTTCAGCCAGTAGCGTATCCAACAAGAGGGCCATTGCGGCCGCGGGAGGCATCCCGCCACTCGTGGCCTTGGCAAACAATGGCACGGAGAAGCAGAAGAACGCCGCCAAGAGCGCTCTGTGGGCTCTTGCAGCTGGCAACGATTCCAACAAGAGAGCCATTGCGGCCGCGGGTGGAGGTGAATACTGGTGACGATGCAAGGCGCGCGCGTGTGTACGGAGGGTCGTATCAATTACACAGCTGTGTGTGCGTTGTCAATGTTTCTGTTTTTTTGTCGTTAAAGAATACACACGCACCACAGGTTTACGCGGGAATCTGAACTAGTGACGGTGCGTTTGCCGTCTTCTTGGCAACGGCGTCCGACACCTTCAGCTCTGCATACACCCGGTCCTTCCCAGTCGCAACGTCCTGCCGCGCGCGGCACATGTTGCCGGCAGAGATGATGAGCACGATCCCCGCCGCAATGAAGCCTCCCGAGACGACGACGAAGACTGGGTTCGAGTAGAGTGCACCTATCAAGCACAGCAGACCGATGACGACGAAGACAAGCCCAACAATGTCCGACTCGTTCATGACAATCGTTACCTGAAATATAGTACATTCAGCTTATACGATGAGAGGAAAGATGAAAGGCGTGAAGCTTCCAATGATGTACGCGCGCGTCCAGTCGGTGCGTCGCGGTCAGTACTTGTACACGCGTGAAGAATCCTATGTGGCCGCATGGACCATCTCGGTCGCCTTTTTGGTTGCGTTCGCGACGGTCGTGCTAACGGGCGTCGTTGCGTTGTCCTCTGCCCCGAGGGCCGACGTAAACTACGCCGGACTGGGCAGCGACGCCGTCTGCCTGCGCGCGGGGAGGCGCGCGGACGTGGCGATTGTCTACCTCGATGTGGGCTCGCCTCTGCAGCGGCTGAAGCTGCTCCTCGACCTCGAGAATGTGGTGCCGCCCGCGGGCGAGTCGCTCAACATTTTCTCTACGCGGCTGCACAAGAGCCTTTCGATGGCGTGCCACGACCTGGACCCGCCGCGCAATTATGCGCAGCAATGCCACGACCTGGTTCTCGTGGCGCCAAATGGGAGTACGAGCGACCAAGTGCTCGTGCACACCACATTTGTGTACCAAAACGATCGGGCAGCGTACTCCGAAGACCAGCCAGCGGCGAACGCCGGCCTCGACGGCACGTTCCGACTGACTCTGGGCCAGTCGTATTGGCTGACTGCAACGCACCTGTGCTTTGCGCCGCTCGCGCCGCCACCGCCACCCGCGTCCACGCCCGCGCTCGACGTGGCCGTGCTCGAGGGCCGGATGACCACAACACAGCACGACCTGCTAATGCACGACCCACACCTGGCTTTTGATACGCGGTGCAACGACACATTGCAAGGCGCAAGAGTGCGCCTCTTTCCAGCTGAGGCGGCAAACGAGGCCACGTCCTGGCTCAGCCTGAGTGGTCGATTCTTATACGAATACGGTAGTGCCGTGCTGGAGAAGCGCCGTCTCGTCGTGGAGGCCGGCGAGAACTGCTCGGTCGCGCTCGAGGAACTCGCGCACCAGCTCGACATCTATCACACCGACTGCGGTGGGCTCGCGCTCGGCCGCTGCCAGATCGAGGCGTCCATCCCTTACCGCCGACTGGCGGCGCGGCGCATGCGGATCGACCTGCAACCCAGCGGCATCGGCACGCTGACCTCGGAGTCGGCGCGGTCGCTGGGCAACCTCAAGCAGAGCTACGCCGACGCGCTCACCTCAGCGATCGCGCGGCTCCTCGTGCTCATCCTGACGGCCGCCGTCGTGTTCGTGCGCGGCTCGCAGAACGCCACAAGCTCGCGCTGGCTGCTGAGCAATGTGATCGATGCGCTGCACTGCCGCAACGCCTTCTCGGAAGACATCACGCCTCAGAACTCCGTTACGACGTACGACCGCACCGACAAGTGGATTGACGCGCTGATCAGCGTTGCCGCATGGACGTCGCGGCTTGTAGTGCTCATATTCGTGGCGCCGTCGCTTGTCGATGACCACCAACGAGTCGTTGTTGCATTCCAGGTTCTCGGTATCGCCTCCTCATTTGTGCAGTTTGCGCTGCGATACGGGCTGATAGTGCGCAAGGACAGCGAGGCGCCAATCACGACGCTGGGAGGGCCGATGTCGGTCGTGGATGTCACGAGCGCGGTGCTCATGCTCTTTTCGGACGCGCCGCTGCTTGGCAGCGACGGTGGCAACTTTGCTTCAATTGGTCGGCTGCTCATTGGCCTGCTCATCAGCCTCGCCGTCTGTACGCGCATCTGCTTCAGCACGGCCATGGTGGCCACCATGGCCGTCTCGGCGACCAACGGCAATCGCAAGGAGCTCAAGTGTCACAAGCTGACGCTTTTGGTTGCGACGGCCACGTGGCTTCTCCAGGGAATTGCAACGTCCGGCACGCTGGCACTGCTCTTTGTCAACCCTGCGGCCCTCTCGCTCGCGCGCTCACAGACGGGCAACACTCGCGTAGTAAAGTACGCCATCTTCCTGGGGCTCATCTGCACGAGCCTGCCCACGTTTACAAAAGTGAGCCTCCGTGTGCTTCAAGACGAGTGCAAAGAGGCGTGAGTGAGTGACTGTATTTTTTTCTCAATGTTTCAAAAATATCACCTTGAGCACAGGGCGCTATCTACCAAACGAGAGGCACGCGTGTAAGCTTGCACTCATCGTAAGCAAGTCGGTTTAAGCCAATGGAGTTCAAGCTCTGGTCCTTGCTGCTTCTCATTGCCGACCGAGGTGGTCTACCGTCACCTACCCCCGGAACACAGGCATGTGTCCTTGATGCGGGCGCCAACGATGGCACGAGTGCGGAGATTCTTGCCAGCGCCTTCAGGCGACTCCATCTGCACGTGCTCGCGATCGAGCCCCTTGCAAGTAACGTGGACGTCGCACGTCGTCGCGCACGAGGAGTAAGAAACTTGGAGGTGCTCCACGCCGGACTGGGTGCTGTCAATGGCAGCGTTGGGCACTACCCCAAGGCGCTCGACCAGCGACGTGGCGAGATTGGGTTGCAGATAGCGTCTTTTAGACCAGCGGACAACACGGGAGAGGCATCCTACCCAATTATAACCATCGATGTACTCTTCGCCGCGGGGTCGGGTCGCTCCCTTGCGCTGGCACATCTCGACCTCGAAGGAAGCGAGCCCGATGCGCTCCACGGGGCTAACCTCACCCTCCTGCGCGACCGACCAGTTCTGACAGTCGAAACCTACCCAGTGTTCATTCCCAGCCAGCATCGTGTTGTCATGGCACACCTTGAGGATTTGCAATACGACGTGTACACTGTAAAGGAGGCGGTTGGGGGCATACCAGACGGACGCAACCGCGTCGCAATCCCGCGCGAGAATAGGCATTTGCACTGGATTCTTAACCACTGGTTTGCCATGACGTAAGGGGATTTGTGGCGTGAGCGTGTAGTAGCAAAACACTGGTTTGTAAAAATATAACTTCCTAGACGCACTGCACATTCCCAACACGCACAGCTTTCACTTCGAGAGGTGCGGGCCCAACCCGATCCCTCTCCCCTACTGCCTGTACGCGCTGCCGTTACTGCAGTGACAAAGGGCGCGTTACGCGTGCGCCTATTAGTCCGGAGACAAACGAATACCCACCTCGCGCAAAAGCGCCAAGCGCCTTGCTGCCTGCTCATCACGCGCAATTGCCGCCCCATCCCTCTCCGCCCGGTCCCGCGTATCCACCACTGCTACGCCTAGCACCCTTACCCTCTCTTGTATCTCCGCCCGCTCCCTTGCTACTACGCCTCTTACCCTTGCCCGCTCTTGCATCTCCGCCCGCTCTTGCATCTCCTCCCGCTCTTGCATCTCCGCAGCCACCCTCACCTCCTCCCTCGCCGCCGCCGCCCTCGCCGCCGCCTCCCAGCCCGCATCCCTTGCCGCCGCCATCTCCGCCGCCCTTGCCACGCGCACACGCTCTTCCTGCTCCTGTCCCATTCCCAGGTCCTCGAGAACCTCGGGACTGGGACCCGACGTACTGCGGCATACTGGACAACTCAGTGAACGACCTTCGGTGTTGAGCGTCTTGAACCAGCGCGTAATACAGCTCACGTGAAACGTGTGACCACACCGCAGGCTGCAGACGTTCTGGACGTCGGGACCGTCCTTGCGCATTGCCCACTTGTCCGGACCACAGCGCGTCCAATTGTCCTCGTCGACCACACCGGCTGCCATCTCCCCCCCCGCGGCCTGCTCCGGTGCATCTCGGCACCCAAAAAGTGGATTATCGCAAATAGAGCATTCGGCGGTGATGGGGAAGGAGTAGAGTGTACCCGTAGGTGAGCAGTGCGTGCAGCGCAGGCCGGGCAGTAGGGGGAGCGCCATGTGGCGGCACCTCCGCCTCCTCTCCTTGCACAACCGCGATTAGGTGTTATTACAAAGTGACTTGATAACAATGTGTGACCAACCGTAAAAGTATAGTAGAGAATTATGGCACAATTGGTAGTACAATTGCATGAGCAGTGGAAAGTGCTGGACGTGGACACAACACAACGAAGGTCACAGCTGCTTGCGCGCAAGGCGATCGTCGACGACGCCATGAAGAATGCAAATGACGCGCGTTTAAACGCACAGATGGACTTGCTCGAAATCAACTTGGAGCTCGAGGCCATCCAACTTGACCGGAAGGCGCTCATGGACAGAATGGCCCAAGCCACCATAGCATCCCTAGGTGAAAGTATGGGCGCAAGCGCCT
>Ga0209709_10004030_pt1 | contig 11970 bp, 16 predicted proteins | sample ArcticOcean_MG_C_2_FD_187435 | JGI IMG/M metagenome (GOLD analysis project Ga0209709, IMG submission 187435) | Marine microbial communities from western Arctic Ocean - ArcticOcean_MG_CB4_136 (SPAdes) (version 2) | ecosystem: Environmental > Aquatic > Marine > Oceanic | place: Arctic Ocean... | reverse complement strand
ATATCTGTTTTAATGCAAATCATTAAAAGTAATTTTTAAGAATTTCAGAATATATCTTTGTTAACTTTTTTAAGTCTGAAATAGATACTGCCTCATCTACTTTATGCATTGTTTTACCTACTAAACCAAATTCTAAACATGGAGCAATTTTTCTAATAAATCTTGCGTCTGAAGTTCCACCTGTTGTAGATAATTGAGTTTTGATTTTAGTAATTTTTTTTACAATATTTTGAATCATATAAGTTGTTTTATTGGGCTTAGTTAAAAAAGCCTCACCAGATATACGATAATTTATTTTAAAATTAGACTTATCTTGTTTGACTATTTTTTTAAAAATTTTATTTAATCTATTTTTTAAACTAGAAGAAGAGTGTTTATTATTAAATCTGATATTGAAAGTAGCGTTTGCAACACCTGGAATAACATTATCCGCAATATTATTGATATTAATCTTAGTTATTTCCAGGTTAGTAGGTTGAAAATCTTTTGTTCCTTTGTCAAACCTTATTTCTTTTAATGTTTTCAATATTTTAACGATTGTATCCGAGGGGTTATTTGCACGGTGAGGATAGGCGACATGTCCTTGAGTGCCAATTACTGACAGCTCTCCCGTAATGCTGCCTCTTCTTCCAATTTTGATCATTTCTCCGAGCTTATTAGGGTTGGTTGGCTCTCCAACCAAACAAAAATCTATCTTTTCTTTTTTCTTTCTTAAATAGTCAACTACTTTTTTAGTACCATTGATTGCGAGGCCCTCTTCATCACCAGTTATTAGCAAGCTAATAGAACCCTTAATTTTCTTATTTTTTAAAATGAAATTATTTACAGCAACAACCCAGCTTGCAATCGCTCCCTTCATATCATTTGCACCTCTTCCAATAAGATAATTTTTTTTAATGGCAGGATTAAAAGGTTTTATAGTCCAATCTTTTAAATCTCCAGGAGGAACCACATCTAAGTGACCTGCAAACATAAAGTTTGGTTGAGATTTACCAAGTCTTGCATACAAATTTTTTACAGGTTTAGAGTTTTTATCTTTAAATTCTAAAATTTTACATTTGAATCCAATGGCAGCAAGTTTTTTTGCTAAGAATTTCATTACACCTGCATCAATAGGTGTAATACTTGGAAATTTTATTAGCTCTTTTGCCAATGTAATTTCATTATAAATTGGCATTTTTTTAGTCTCTTAACAGATCATTAATTGAAGTTTTTGATCTAGTTTTTTCATCAACTTGTTTAATAATAACCGCACAATATAACGATGGTGCTGATGGATTATTTTTATCTGGTAAAGATCCTGGCACAACAACAGAATATGGTGGTACCTTTCCATAAATAATTTCACCAGTTTTTCTATTAACAATTTTAGTGGATTGCCCAATATACATTCCCATACTTAATACCGAACCTTCTCCAACTATTACCCCTTCAACCACCTCAGACATCGCACCTAAGAAAACATTATCCTCTATAATTGTAGGAAGAGCTTGAGCAGGCTCTAAAACACCTCCAACACCTGAACCTGCGGAGATATGACAATTTTTTCCAATTTGGCAACAACTGCCAGCTCTAGCAAATGTATCGATCATTGTACCCTCATCAATATAAGCTCCAATATTTACATAGCACGGCATTAGAACAGCATTTTTTCCAACAAAAGATCCTTTTCTAACAGGGCTATTGGGTACCATTCTAAAACCAGCTTTTTCAAAATCTTCTTTTTTCCAATCTGCTGTTTTTCCTCTTAATAAATGTGCTTTATCATGCCATGTGCTGTATGGGCCACTTAACGTTTCCATTCCATGAATTCTAAAACTTAACATGATAGCTTTTTTAATGTGCTGATGAGTAATCCATTCACCATTAATTTTTTCAGCCACTCTTAATTTTCCAGAGTCTAAGTCATCAATAATTTGGTTAATAGTATCTTTTAAGTTTTTATCTGAACTTTGATTTACTTTATCTTTATTCTCCCAAGCATCATTAATTATTTTTACAAATTTTGTCATATTTTCTATTATTAGGTTAGTTTATGTTACTTTAAGTATATTAATTTCTTGAAGAAAAGAAGGCAAACTCTTAATCTTGTAATCAATATATGGTTTATCCGCATCCTTTTTTGCAAAAGTCTCTTCATTTTCAAGCCAGCACGTTTTCATTCCTAAATTTTTAGCTTGCTCTAAATTATGAGCAATATCTTCAATTAATATTGATTTTGTTGGTTCTATATCAAACTTTTTTATTATTTTTTTATAAGGATCAACTTGAGGTTTTGGTACAAAGTTAGCGTCCACGATATCAAATACTCCATCAAACAAACCATCTATACCCAGTTGTTTTGTTACATTCTCAACATGTGCGTGAGATCCATTAGTAAATATATATTTTTTTTCTTTAATTTTTAATAATTCTTCTCTTAATTTTACATCTTTAGGTAACCAACTAATATCTATATCATGGACAAATTCTAGAAAATCATGAGGGTCAATATTATCTTTCTTCATTAACCCAGATAATGTTGTACCGTACTCATAGAAATATTTCTTTTGTATTTCTTTAGCTTTAACTAAATCTATATTCATTTTTTTTGATATGAATGCACTCATCTTTTTGTCAACTTCGGAAAATACTTTTGTTTGCCCAGAATAAAGAGTGTTGTCTAGGTCAAAAATCCAATACTTAATATCTAATAAATTTTTCATTCTCTTATTAAAGTTCCAGAACCTTTATCAGAAAGTAGCTCAAAAAGTATTGAGTGATTTTTTCTTCCATCAATAATGCATACAGCTTTAACGTCGTTTTTTGCTACATCTAGGCAGTTATCGATCTTTGGTATCATTCCTCCTGATATAATTTCATCATCAATCATTTTTTTTGCTTGTTGTGAATTAATTTCAGGGATTAGTTTTTTTTTATCATCCAATACACCTTCTACATCACTAATAATTATTAGTCTTCTAGCCTTTAGTTCTTTGGCAATTGCACCAGCAACTGTATCTGCATTAATATTAAAAGTTTGATTATTTTTATCCAATCCTAATGGAGCGATAACGGGTATTTCATTGATTTTAACAATTTCTTTTAAAACATTACCCTTAATATCGGTAGGAGTGCCCACAAAACCTAGCTCATTACTTACAGGTTTTACAGTTATTAAGTTACATTCTTTTGATGTGATTACTCTTGTTTTACAAGATTGATTATTTAAAGCATTAACAATTTCTTCATTAAATTTAATCAAAACATCTTCAACTATGTTAATTATATTTTTATCTGTAACTCTTAGTCCTTTAATAAAATTGCTTTGAATATTAAGTTCACTAAGTTTATCGTTAATTCTTTTTCCACCACCATGTACAATTATAGGATTAAAGCCTAGCTTATTTAAAGCAGCAACATCTTGAATAAAGACTCTAAATAAATTTGGGTCAATTAAAACACTACCACCGCACTTAATAATAATAAACTCATCATTATATTTTTTTAAGTATTTTTTTACCTCATCAACTGAGGGACCATCTTTAGGCAGAATATTTATTAACTTTTCTTCCTTTAACAGCGACATCTAAGTTGTTTTAACGGTCATTTTTCTTTGTACGATGTATTGTTGAATCATTGTGAAAATATTATTGAATGTCCAATAGATAACTAGTCCAGCAGGAAAAGGGGCAAGTATTACAGTCAAAAATATTGGAAAGAACATAAAGATTTTAGCTTGTATAGGGTCCGGAGGTGTTGGATTAAGTTTTTGTTGAATAAACATTGTAATACCCATTGCAATCGGCCATGCACCTATTAACAAAAATGAGGGTGGATCCCAAGGAATTAACCCAAAAAGATTAAATAACGAAGTTGGATCTCTATCACTTAAGTCTTGTATCCATCCATAAAATGGCATGTGTCTCATTTCAATGGTAACAAATAAAACTTTATACAAAGCGAAGAAAACTGGAATTTGTACAAGTATTGGTAGGCAACCACTCATAGGGTTAACCTTTTCTTTTTTGTAAAGAGCCATCATTGCTTGTTGTAACTTCATTTTATCGCCTTTATGAATCTCTTTTAGTCTAGCCATTTCTGGTGCTAAAAGTTTCATTTTCCCCATGCTCTTGAAACTAAAGTTAGCAAGAGGAAAGAAAGCCAATCTAATACAGATTGTAACAGCAATAATCGCTAGACCGTAATTACCAAGCAGTTTAAAGAAATAATCTAGTACAAAAAATAAGGGCTTAGTTATAAAATACATAAAGCCCCAGTCTATTGCTAAATCAAACTTATTAATCTTTAGATTTTCTGCATAACCATCAATCACATTTACTCTTTTGGCAGCAATAATAATCTTAATTTCTTCTTCAGTAGAGCTATTTGCAGTAACCTCAATACCTTTAGTTGATATATAGTTAGCTCTAAACTTGTTTTTGTAGTCAAAAGTTGTTTTAAATTCCTTTCCAATTGGTGGAATAACAGAAGTGACCCAAAATTTATCTGAAATAGCAATAAATCCCTCTTGAGCTATTTGAGTAAATTTCTTTTCTTGAATATCATCATAATCTTCCTCAATTAATTGATCATCAAGTACTGATAAAAAACCTTCATGCAATATATAAAAACCAGATATTTCTGGTAATTTATTTCTAATTATCTGACCATATGAATAAAAGTCATAAGTTTTATCTGATGAGTTAATTACCTTTTCTTTTATAGTAAATAAAAATTGATTATCTAAACTTATATGTTTTTCAAATTTAATTCCTTGAGGGTTACTCCAGGTTAATTTTATAGGATTATTATTAGTTAATTTTTTGTTTCCAGAAACCTCCCAAATTGTTGATGAGTTTGGTACATCTATATTTTTGTTATCAGTTATAAAGCCACTTTCAATTAAGTATCCATCTTGAACATTTCTTGGGCTTAATAAAACTACTTTATTGTTATCATTGAGTTTAATATTGTATTCTTTGAAAGTTAAGTCATCTATTGCAGCACCTTTTAAAGAAATAGATCCAACTATACTGTTATTCTCAAATTGAATTCTATCATTTTGTTTTAAAGCGTCTTTTCTTGAAAGTTTAGTAAAGTTTTCATTTTTATCTAAGCTAGGAGTATCTGTATTATTTTCAATTTTTTTTTGCTCAGCTAAATTTTCTTTTACTACTTGTGGATCTGGAGCAAAAAATAATGAGTAGAATATAATCACACAAGCAGATAAAGAGATGGCTGCAATGACGTTTCTAGTATCCATTATTTTTTAACCTTTAATTCTTTATTTACTGGATCAAACCCCTCACCGCCACCAAGCATTTTAATAGGATGACACGAAAAAATTCTTTTAGAGCTTTTTATGATTCCTTTAATCAGCCCATATGTTTTTAAACATTCTATTGTATATTCTGAGCAAGTTGGAAGATATCTGCATGAAGGAGCCAAGTATGGACTTATAGCCATTCTATAAATTTTGATTATGATAATTAAAATATTTGCTATAATTTTCATTATTTAATTTTTTTAAAATCTTGAAATAAAGTATCTTTTATTAACGTATATTCATTGTTTAGCATAGTAATTTTCGCAATCACAAGGTAAGAATAATTAAAGTTTACTGATATTTTTTTTACAGCATCATTAATAATATTTCTTAATCTTCTTTTTATTTTGTTTCTTTTAACGGCACTCTTGATTTGTTTCTTTTTAGCCACAAAACTAATATTTAATCTTTTATTACTTTTGTTTTCCAGGGGGCCAAAAAATATAGTGAGATATTTATTTGAAATTTTTTTCTTTTTTAATAAATTTTTAAAATCTTCGTTTTTAGAAAGAGCAACAATTTTGCTTTTCATTTATTTTAGTTTTATTTTCCCTGAGGCTTTTTTTGAGTGGATGACACAGTAAGATCTTTTCGCCCCTTATCACGTCTTCTTTTAAGTAATTTTTTTCCATTCTTAGTTTTCATTTTTGAACGGAACCCGTGTTTTTTAAGACGTTTACCAACTTTAGGCTGAAAAGTTCTTTTCATAAGATTCTTTAAGTTTTTTTAAATTTCGATCTTTATAGTAATTATATGTATAAATAGCAAATAGAAGATTTTATAATACTGTAGTTAAATTATGGAAAAATCAAAAAAAGTTAAGATTACTTTGGGTTTATTTTATCTTATGGTCGTTTCATCATTTTTATACTTTTTTTTATCGACATTTACCCTTGAAGAATTAACAAGCTATGAATTTATTAAAAATAATAGAGATTATTTTTTTGGATTAAAACAATCTAATTTACTTTTACTTATTTCTATATTTTTGATTTCAACAATCATCTGGTTTTTACTGGCTGGATTTGCATCACCATTGGCATTACTGGCTGGCTTCATTTTTGGAAAATGGTTAGGAACTTTTATTCTAGTTATTGGAATGTCTATAGGCGCAACATTCATATATATATTTGGTAATTATTTTTTAAAAGAAATTATTAAAGAAAAATTTTCAACTAGGTTTAAAGATTTGGAAATAAAATTTAAGAAATCTGAATTTATATATCTTTTGGTATACAGATTTATTGGTGGAATACCTTTTATTATTTCAAATGTTATACCATGCCTTTTTAATGTGAAAGTTAAGAATTTTTTCTGGGCAACAGCTATAGGGATAATTCCTCAAGTATTTTTAATGGTTTCAGTCGGAAGTGGTTTAGAAAAAGTTATTGAGAAAAATTTAGAAGCTCCAAGTCCAAAGGACTTAATATATTCACCAGATATATATATTCCAATACTTGCCTTCGTAACTTTAATTCTGATCACAATTGTAGCTAGAAAAATATTCTATAAAAAATAATTTAGTCTGGTGCCCTCATCGGGAATCAAACCCGAAACTGACCCTTACCAAGGGCCTGTTTTATCATTAAAACTACAAGGGCGTCTCTAACAATAATACAAATTAATATTCCAACTATTGCCATAATGTAAATGTAGATTATATTAAACTATCAAAATTCGATATTTAAAAAGTTATGAAAATTTATACAAAAATAGTTCTAGATAGTGAAAACAAAGTAATAGAAGAAAAATACTTCTATTATAGGGGGCCAGTGTCAATGGCTGGCATACACTATGATTACAAAAGCACAAAAGGTAATAAGTTGATGGAAAAGCAAGCTAAGAGAGAAAAAAAACTTGCAGAAAAAAGAGCAAAACGTGAAGCTAAAGAAGGGCCAAAAAAGCAAGAAGAGCCCGAAAAAGTTTTGGATGCGTCAAAGCCTATCACTTTAGATTTTTTAACTAATCCAGATAAATAATGAGTGATAAAGAAAAAAATTTAAAGTTGAGCTTGGCACTTAAAAAAAATCTTAAAAAAAGAAAGATTTTTCAAAAAAAAAATAAGAAGAAAAATAAATAATGTCAGTGCTTTCCGACAAAACAATCAGGAATCTTGCACTTGAGGAAGGTATGATTTCTCCATTTGAGGATAAACAGGTAAGAGAAGGTAAAATTTCTTATGGTCTTAGTTCATTTGGTTATGATGCAAGAGTTTCAGAGGAATTTAAGATATTTACCAATGTAAATTCTGAAATAATTGATCCAAAAGATTTTAAATCAACAAATTTTGTAACTAAAAATGGGCCAGAATGTATTATTCCACCAAACTCATTTGTACTTGCAAGAACAGTTGAGCTTTTCAAAATTCCAAAAAATGTTCTTGTTATTTGTTTGGGTAAATCAACATATGCAAGATGTGGAATTATTGTAAATGTAACCCCATTAGAACCAGGGTGGGAGGGTTATGTAACACTTGAGTTTTCAAATACAACACCACTACCTGCAAAAATTTATGCAAATGAAGGTGCAGCTCAATTTATCTTTTTAAAAGGCAACGAAACTCCTGAAGTGACTTATGCAGATCGTAATGGAAAATATATGGGTCAAACTGGAGTAACTTTACCAAAAGTGTAAACATGAAAAAATTGGAAGTCTTTGGAGCGGTAAGGCTCAAAGGACAAATAAAAATTTCAGGTTCTAAGAATGCTTCATTACCTATTTTAGCTGCAACTTTATTATCTTCTAAAAAAATATCTTTAACAAATCTACCAAAAGTAAAAGATATTGAAACAATGTTGTTATTATTAAGATCTTTAGGCTCAATAGTGGAAAATAATAAAAAAATAATAACTATAAAGAACAATAAACAGACCAAAACTTTTGCGCCATACAAACTGGTTAAAACAATGAGAGCGGGGATATTAGTTTTGGGACCCTTACTTGCAAAGTTTGGTAAGGCAAAAGTATCTTTGCCAGGTGGCTGCGCAATTGGAACTAGACCAGTGGATATTCATTTACAAGCTTTATCGAAGCTTGGAGTAAAATATAAAATAATCCAAGGTTACGTTCATGCCTATGCTCCTAAAGGTTTAATAGGAGCAAATATTAGATTCTCAAAAATTTCTGTGGGGGCCACTGAAAATTTAATTATCGCAGCATGTTTGGCTAAAGGAAAAACAATATTATTGAACTGTGCGGCAGAACCTGAAATTAAAGATTTAGTTAGTTTCTTAATTAAGATGGGATGTAATATTAAATGGATTGCTAAAAGAACAGTTAAAATCGAAGGAGTAACAAAAATTAATGAAGCAAATTATCAAGTTATGCCAGATAGAATTGAGGCAGGCACCTATTTAATAGCAGCTGCTTTAACAGAAGGAAATTTACGGATCACAGGAATTGACCCAAAAATTATTAATACAGAAATTAATATTTTAAAAAAAGTTGGTAGCAAGATAGTTCAAAGAAAAAATGAAATTCTTATTCAAGGAAGTAAAAAAATTAGAAATATAAATATTAAAACAGCACCTTACCCAGGATTTCCAACAGATCTACAAGCTCAAATGATGGTATTATTATGCAGAGCAAATAAAAAATCTTATATCAGGGAAGAAATATTTGAGAATAGATTTATGCATGTTGCTGAACTAAATCGTATGGGGGCTAAAATTTCTATAAGTGGAAATAAAGCTTCAATCGAAGGAAATATTAAATTTGAAGGAGCGGAATTAATGGCGACAGATTTAAGAGCATCAGTTTCATTAATTCTTGCAGCACTTGCATCTAAAGGAAAATCTGTAATTAATAGGATTTACCATCTTGATAGAGGATACGAGGATATAGAAAAAAAATTAAAAAAAGTAGGGGCCAAAATTAGGAGAATTGGTTAATGAATAAAAAATACTTATCAAAAATTATTGCTAATGATAAAGAAGGTTTGCAAATAATTTCAGCCTGTTGTGCTGGTGCTGAAATTAAAGTGGCAGATATTAAATATCTGAAAAAGAATCAAGTATTCTTGATATCTTTAAAAAGATCAAAAATTGAGACTGAAAATAATGATAAAAAAATTAATAGTATTTGTAAATTTGAATTTGTTGATCGGGTTAAATCTAAAAATATAAAACAAGGCGATCCAGAACAAAAACTTGAGCTGATGACAATGGATTACTTAAAAAATAATAATAATTTTGAGATAAATTTAATCTTTACTAACAATGCATATATAACCTTATCAACAGAAATAATTGAAGTAACTCTTGATGATCAAAATGAAATTATGGAATGATTAAAATTATAGATAATAAAACAAAAAATTTTGATTTAATCTTGGATAAGTTATTATCAAAAAGAAAAAATAAGGTACAGATAAAATCTGCTTCAGTTATCAAAATTGTTAAAGATGTTAAAAGAAATGGAGATAAAGCTATTTTAAAGTATGAGAGAAAATTTAATAATAATAATACAATTATACCAAATCCTGAACAAATAACTAAATTAACCAAATCCCTCAATAAAAAAATAAAAAAAGCGATCGACCTTGCTTATAGTAGAATTTATAAGTTTCATTCTTTACAAAAGTTTAAAAATATCTCTTACACTGATAAACTTAAAAATAAATTAGAATATAAGTATTTACCAATTGAGTCAGTTGCAATTTATGTTCCAGGATCAAAGGTATCTTATCCTTCTAGTGTTTTAATGAATGCAATTCCAGCATTAATTGCTGGAGTAAAAAGAATAGTTATGGTTAATCCCGGTCAAAACGGCAGACAAAATCCAGCTGTATTGTATGCTGCTAGAAAATGTAAAATTAAAGAAATTTATTCAATAGGTGGGCCAGCTGCAATTGCAGCGGCTACCTATGGAACCAAAAAAATTAAAAAAGTTGATAAAATTGTAGGTCCTGGAAATAGTTATGTGGCAGCCGCCAAAAAAGAGGTATTTGGTGACGTCGGAATTGAAGGAATGATTGCAGGTCCATCAGAGGTAACAATTGTTTGTGACAAATATTCAAACCCAGAATGGGTTGCAAGTGATCTAATTGGACAGGCAGAGCATGATACTCTTGCTCAATGTATTTTAATTTCTAAAGATAAGAACATTTTAAAAAAAGTTGACAATGAAATCTTTAAACAATTAAAAAATTTGCCTAGGTCAGTAATTGCAAAAAAAAGTATTTTAAACAATGGTATTTTAATGCACATTCGATCAGATCAAAAAATTATTGATGTAGTAAACAAAATTGCTCCAGAACATTTAGAGCTAAACATTAGAAATTATAAAAAGATAGTTAATAAAATTAAAAATTCAGGATCAATTTGTTTAGGCAAATATGCTGTAATGGCTATGACAGATTATAACGTAGGTTCTAATCACATATTACCAACTAATTCTTCAGCAAGATATTCAAGTGGGATTAGTGTTAATGAATTTTATAAAAGAATTTCGTATATAAAACTATCAAAAAAAGGGATTGAAACCCTTGGTCCATCAGTTATAACACTTGCAAACTATGAAGGTTTAACGGGACACGCTAAATCAGTAGAAAAAAGAATAAGGAGAAAATAAATTTGTCAAAGCAAGATTTACTCGAGTTTAAAGGTAAAGTTATTGATTTATTGCCTAATGCCATGTTTAGAGTTCAGTTAGAAAATAACCATATTATAACTGCACATGCAGCTGGAAAGTTAAGAAAAAATAGAATTCGTGTATTACAAGGTGATAGTGTTACTGTAGAGGTAACTCCTTATGACCTTACTAAAGGTAGAATAATCTTTAGAGGATAAACTTATGCCTCGGTAGCTCAGGAGTAGAGCAGAGCCCTGAAAAGGCTTGTGTCGCATGTGCGAATCATGCTCGAGGCACCACACCTCAATAAAACAATCCTTTTTCGTTATTGAAAATTATAAAAAAATAACTAAAAATGAGCACATTAAAGGGCAGAGTAAAGTGGTTTAATGGAAAAATAGATTAGTTTTAATTTAAAATTTAAAAATACTTTTACTTAAAAAAGCTACAATTTTTTTCTATATTTATGACTTGAATATTATTATTAAGAGCCTAAAAGGTAAAAATGATTATTAGAAATATTATAAACAAAAACATACATAAAGCACATTTTCATAGCCATTAGGCTATTTATTTATAATATAATTTTAAATCCACACAAAAATAATATAAAAGCAAAGAGTAAGAGATTATTGCCTGCGTAGTATAACGGTTAGTACGAAAGTTTGTGGAACTTTAGGATTTGGTTCGATTCCAAGCGCGGGTACCAAAAAAATGAATAAAGAAAATAAACTAATTCCTGGGTTGCCTTCAGGATTTGAAGATCGATGGGGCGAAAAATTAACTCTTAAGAAAAAGTTAATTAATATTATTGAAGCTAATTTTATAAAATTTGGCTTTGGTGCCCTTGAAACTCCTTCATTTGAAATTTCAGAGAACATTGGATCATTTCTTGCAGATGATGATGGTAATCCTATGTCTGACGTATTCTCATTTAAAGATGGTGAAAAAAATATTACACTTCGATATGATTTATCAAGTCCGTTAGCTAGATTTGTTGCTCAAAACAATCAAGAATTACCCTTACCTTATAAAAGATATCAAATGGGTGATGTCTGGAGAAACGAAAAAGCAGGTAATGCTCGTTATAG
>Ga0209709_10004029_pt1 | contig 11971 bp, 14 predicted proteins | sample ArcticOcean_MG_C_2_FD_187435 | JGI IMG/M metagenome (GOLD analysis project Ga0209709, IMG submission 187435) | Marine microbial communities from western Arctic Ocean - ArcticOcean_MG_CB4_136 (SPAdes) (version 2) | ecosystem: Environmental > Aquatic > Marine > Oceanic | place: Arctic Ocean... | reverse complement strand
CTAAGGAGCCACTTAAGGCTTATTCCATTTTATTTAATGTTCAAAAAAAAGGAATTAAAGCACCATTACAAGTTTATAGAGCACTAGATAAATTAGTAGAGATTGGAAAAATACATAAAGTAGAAAGTAGAAATGCTTTTATAGCATGCAAAAATGCAAGTTGTGAAATTTCACAAGCGACGGCTTTTTCAATCTGTACCAAGTGTGAAAATGTTTCTGAAATCAATAATCCAAAACTTTCAAAATATTTAACTAATTTTGAAGACGATACTGGAATGCAATATAATAAATATAATTTAGAGTTTTTTGGTTTATGCAAAAAATGTAAAGGAAAATAAATGAGTACAGTTTCCCTATCATTAGATGAAATATTAGAACTAGCTAAAAAAACATTATTAGCTAATGGCTGTGATGAGGAAAATGCTAGCATTTTAGCAGATACAATTATGAGAGCTGAAAGAGATGGTTCAGTATCACATGGTTTGTTTAGACTTCCTGCTTATGTTTCTGGTTTAAAAAGCAAAAAAATTAATGGTAAAGCAAGACCAGAATTACAAAATGTTGCTCCAAGTATAATTAAAGTTTTAGGTAACAATGCAGTTGCTCCAATGGTTTTAAGTTTAGGATTGCCTGCTGTTATTGATTTAGCTAAAAAAAATGGTGTAGCAGTTTTAGCAATAAAGAACTCTCATCACATGGCAGCTCTTTGGCCTGAAACTGAAGCTATTGCTGAGGCTGGACTAGTCGCCATAGGTTGTACATCTTATAAACCAGCTGTGGCTCCAGCAGGTGCAACAAAACCTTTATTTGGTACAAACCCAATTTCTTTTGCTTGGCCAAGACCTGGCAAATCTCCAGTTGTCTATGATATGGCAACAGCATCAATGGCAATGGGTGAAGTTCAAATTGCAAAAAGAGAAGGGCACAAAGTTCCTCTTGGAACTGGTTTAACTAAAGATGGTAAAGAAACAACTGATCCTGGAGAAATTGTTGACGGTGGCGTTATATTACCGTTCGGTGGTTACAAGGGATCTAGTATAGCAATGATGGTAGAGTTATTAGCTGGAGCATTAATTGGTGAAAATTTTAGTTTTGAAACTTCAGCTAAAGATAATAATGATGGTGGTCCTCCAAGTGGTGGTGAATTTATTATAGCAATATCCCCCGAAAAAATTTCAGGTAAAGGCTGGGACAAGCATGCAGATGAATTTTTTAATAAAATGTCAGCAATGAAAGGTGTTAGAATTCCAGGTGAAAGAAGACACAAAAATAGACTAGATAAAGGTCCAAGAAATATTAACAAAGAGTTAGTAAATAAAATTAAATCTTTAAGCTAATTCAATTTCAATAGGTGTATGATCAGATGGCTTTTCTTTTCCTCTAGGGTCTTTATTAATTTTAACATCCTTAACTATATTTAATAACGAATTTGATACTAAGAAGTGATCAATTCTCAATCCATTATTTTTCTGCCAAGCTCCTCTCATATAATCCCAATAAGTATAACCTTCCTTATCTCCATGAATATGTCGATAAGCATCATGAAAACCTAGATTAATTATTTCTCTTAATTTTTTTCTTATCTCAAGTCTGTATAGAGCATCATCTTCAAACCCTTTAATATTATAAGCATCTTCTGCTGAAGGAAGAATATTGAAATCACCAGCTAAAATAATATTTTCATTTTTCTTTGAAAGAGTTTTTAGTTGTTTAATTAAACTATCAAGCCATTCTTTTTTATAAGAGTATTTTTCTGTATCAACAGGGTTACCATTTGGTGTATAAATATTTATTATTTGGATATTTTTTTTCTTATATTTTACCTCAGCTGAAATAATTCTTGATTGTTTCAATTTATCTTTAATCAAATCTAATCTTATATTTTCTAATTTATGTTTAGAAATGATAGCAACACCATTATAACTTTTTTGACCAAATACATGACTTTCATAGTCTAATGCTGAAAAATCATCGTAAGGAAACGTTGGATCTTCTGTTTTAATCTCTTGCATTAAAACAATATCAGGTGAAAATCTTTTTAAATAATCTTTAATATTTTCAATCCTAGCTCTGACAGAATTAACATTCCAGGAAGTGATAATCATTAAAGTGAGAATGAAACGCCACAACCACAGGATGATTTACTTTGTGGATTAGATATTTTAAATTGATCACCAATTAATTCAGAAACAAAATCAACTTCAGAACCCTTTAGTAGATCTGCTGAAGTTTTGTCTATAAGAATGCTTTGATATTTTAAATCGTCATCGCTTAATTCTTTATCAAAAGTAAATTCATACTGAAACCCAGAGCAGCCACCACCCTTAATAGCGATTCTAAAAAAAGACCCTGGTTCTTTTTGTGACAGTAAATTATTAATCTGTTTTATGGCTTTATCTGTAAATTTAATTTCTTTAATCATATAACAACACTGATAATACTAATATAATATCAATTTATCGAATTTAAAGTATGAAAAATTACGTAAAATTAGCATTAGTTAAAAGTAAAGGGCGTATATATAAAGAGTTTAACTCTATATATAGAACTGCTTTTCAGCGAGATAGAGATAGAATTATTCACAGCGCCTCCTTCCGAAGACTAAAACACAAAACACAAGTATTTGTTAACACAGAAGGTGATCATTACAGAACTAGAATTACTCACTCAATAGAAGTTGCGCAAATAGCAAGGTCAATAGCTAAACATTTAGGTTTGAATGATGATCTTGCTGAAACCTTAAGTTTAGCTCATGACTTAGGTCACACGCCATTTGGACATGCGGGAGAAGATGCATTAAATGAATGTATGGAAAATTTTGGTGGTTTTGATCATAATATTCAAACTCTAAGAATTGTTATGTTTATTGAAAATAAATATTTAAAATTTAAAGGATTAAATCTTACATTTGAAACATTAGATGGACTTCTAAAACACAATGGTGCAATTAAAGATCTCTCTTTGATAGAAAGTTTAATAGGCCTTAATAATTTTAATAATAAAATTAACTTTGATAAATCTGCATCACTCGAAGCTCAAATATCAGCTATATCTGATGATGTAGCATACAATAATCATGATATTCAGGATGGCATTAGGGCAAAGATGTTTAATTTAAATGATTTGATTGAAATAAATTTTTTTAAGAATATTTATAATTTTCATAAGAAAAATATAAAAAGAAACAATAAAGATATTTTGATATATCAAGTAATAAGAGATTCTATAGACTTGATGGTTAAAGACTTAATCAAAAATACAATAATAAATTTAAAAGTTAATAAAATAAAAACCTTAAAAGAAGTTTATTTATGTGATCAATCGATCGTTTGCTTTTCTAAAAAATTTTTAGAAATTGAAAAAGAAATTAGATTTTTCTTAAGAACAAAAATGTATAATAATAAAAATGTATTAATTAAAAATAATGAAGGTAAAAAAATTATTAGAAAACTCTTTTTATATATTACTCAAAATTCAAAAACTTTCTTATCAAAAGATCAATTAAGAAAAAATAAATATAGAGCAATAGCAGATTTTATTTCTGGAATGACTGATCGATATGCAATCAATTTATATAAAAATTTAAAATGAATATTTTTGAAATCTATTTAGAAAAAATTAAAAATTTAATTAAAAAATTAAATAATGAAAAATTAATTATATTACCGGAATCATTAAACGGTATTAATGTCGACATACCTCCCCCTAACTTTGATTGTGATATTTCAACTAATGTTTCCATGGTATTGTCTAAAATTAATAAAAAATCTCCTATAGATTTAGCAAATCAATTGATTGTTTTAATTAAAAATGACGATCCTGACATTGAAAACATTACCGTTGCAAAACCCGGATTTATTAACATTAAATTTAAAATAGAATATTGGAATAATTTTGTTAAGGAAATTTACACTAATTATAATAAATTTGGCATTAATGATAAAAAAAAGAAACAGAAGTACTTAATAGAATTTGTATCTGCTAATCCAACTGGACCCTTACATGTAGGGCACTGTAGAGGTGCTATATTAGGTGATGTTATATCAAATATTTTAATTTTTAATAAACATAAAGTTTCTAAAGAATATTATGTCAATGATTATGGAAATCAAATTATAAGTTTCACAAAATCTGTTTTTTTTAGAATTAGAGAAATTCTTTATGATGAAAAATTTCCCTTGGAAAACTTAGATCTTTATCCTGGTGATTATTTAATTGCTATAGCAAGAAATATTATAGAAGAAAATAAGGAAAATAAATTTGATAAATTTGAAGATATTTTAAAGGAATTAACAATACTTGCTGTTTCACAATCTTTAAAATTAATTAAAGAAAATTTAGTAAGCCTTGGAGTTGTTCATGATAATTTCATAAGAGAAACTAGCATTATTCACAATAATGAAGTTCAAAAAGTTATTGATGAATTAACGAAAAAAAAATTAATTTATGAAGGAAAAATAAAAGGTCCTAAAACGGAAAAAGATAAAAAATGGATTGAGAGAAAACAACTTTTATTTAGATCAACTGATTTTGGCGACGATAAAGATAGAGCTCTACAAAAATCAGATAAATCTTGGACATATTTCGCTAGTGATGCAGCCTATCACAACAATAAACTTAATAGAGATTTTGATCAATTAATCAATATTCTAGGAGCTGACCATGCAGGTTATACAAAAAGAATAACCTCTGTTGTCGAAGCCCTTTCGGGTAAAAAAAATAAATTAACCTGTAAAGTAAGTCAACTTGTTAAATTAATTAAAGACGGGAAACCTTTTAAAATGTCAAAAAGAAAAGGTGACTACATAACTGTAGAAGATTTAATTAGTGAAGTTGGTAAAGATGCCACTCGTTTTATAATGCTTAGTCGTAGTAGTGATGTTGAGTTAGATTTCAATTTTACAAAAGTAAAAGAAAAATCTAAAGATAACCCATTATATTATGTGCAATATTGTTATGCAAGAATAGCATCAGTTTTTAGACATGTAGACATAGAAATTACTAAGGATTTGATAATTAAAAATTATAAATTTCAATACTCTAAGGATGAGATAAAAATATTAAAAAAAATTTCTGAGTGGCCAATGTGTATTGAAGCAGCAAGCTCTAGACTAGAACCACACAGAGTACCTGTTTATTTATATGAACTTGCATCACATTTTCACTCATACTGGAATATGGGAAAAGATAATATTGATAAAAGATTTATTAATGAACAGAAAAAAATTACTGATGATAAATTAATTTTACTCAAACTAATATCTAATGTGATAAAGTCAGGTATGAATATTATTGGTGTTGAAACACCAGAAAAAATGTAATGATTAAGGAGCTTAGAAATTTATTTTATATTTTAATAATATTTTTTTTCTTTTTTTATATTGGTAAATATTATTTTTCTGATAATTATAAAAAAAAATCTTATAGAACACTAACTTTACTTAAAAATAATGTCAATAAAGACAATGTAAATTTATTAACACTTAATAGTGATACTGAAAATACTATTGAGCACATAACCAATACGTCAAAAAAGAAAAAAAAATATAATTTTTGGAAATTATTAAAAAAAAATCAATGATTAAACAAAGAAAAGCATTTATTGTGGGAATTAGTGGTCCAATATTAACTAAAAAAGAAAAATATTTTTTGTCTCAGTATAAGCCATGGGGAATAATTCTTTTTTCTAGAAATATTAAGGATCTTAATCAAGTTAAAAAATTAACTAGTGATATAAGAAATTTATTTAAGGATAGCAAATATCCTATATTAACAGATCAAGAAAGTGGTAGAATTAATAGATTAAAAAAATTTATTGATACAGGTTCATTTACTGCTGAATATTTTGGTAACTTATTTACAAGAGATAAAAAAAAATTTAATTTTAATTACACTATTTTTATTAAAAAAATATCAAATATTCTTAATGACATTGGCATTAATATTAATACGGTACCAGTTCTTGACTTACGAAAAAAAAGTTCCTCATCAATTATTGGTGATCGTGCTTTTTCTTCGAATCCAAAAATTGTCTCAAAAATTGGAGATTTATGTATTAAAATTTTTTCTCATCAAAAAATTGGCACCGTTATAAAACATATACCAGGGCACGGACTTGCGAAAGTTGATAGCCATAAATTAACACCTAATGTTTATGCTAAATCAAAATTTTTATTTAAAAATGACTTTAGTTGTTTTAAAAACAAAGATTCTTTATTTTCAATGACAGCTCATATAATTTATAAAGATATTGACCCAATAAACACAGCAACACATTCTGTTAAGATTATTAAATTAATTAGAAATAAGTTGGGATTTAAAAATATTATTATATCAGATGATATTTCAATGAAGGCACTTAAATTCTCAGTCAAGATTAATACTCAAAAAGCATTTACTGCTGGTTGTAATTTGGTGTTACATTGTAATGCCAATTATAAAGAAATGAAAATAGTTGCAGATAACTCACCATTAGTAAATAATTTTATTATTAAAAAAACATCACAATTTTATAAATTTATAAGTTAATATTTAAATAATGATCAATGATTCAAAACTTTTTGAAGTTAATTTAAATAACTATAATGGTTCACTCGATTTATTGCTAAATTTAGCAAAGGCACAAAAAGTTAATCTTGAAGATATTTCTATAACAATATTAGCAGATCAATTCCATGAATTTATTACTGGTGCAAAAAATTTGAATTTAGAAATAGCTTCAGAATATTTATTAACAGCCACTTGGCTTGCTTATCTCAAATCTAAACTTTTACTTCCAGAATCTGATGATGAAGAATTTAAAGTTTTAGAAGTTGCTGAAAAACTTAAATTACAATTAAAAAAATTAGAATTAATCAGATTGCTTTCTGATCAAATGCTTAAACGAAAAAGATTAGGAAGAGATGTTTTCTTTAGAGGAATCAATGGATCAATTAAATCTATATATAATACTAAATATTCACTAACTTTATATGAATTATTAAAAAGTTATTCCTCAATAGTTATGACTAGAGATTTTCAAAAAATGAATATACCTCTATTGCCAGTTTTCACTACTGAAGATGGAATTAAAACAATAAAAAAATTCTTTGGTAAGCTTTTAACATGGAAAAAATTAAATCAATTAATACCATCAAGTTTTAAATCTAGAAAAAATAATATTAAAACAGCTAAAGCTGGTATTTTTTCTGGTTCTTTAGAGCTAGTAAAAGAAGGAAATCTAATTATAAAACAAGAAAAACTTTTTGATGATATTTATATCAAAGAAATCAAATGAAAAAAAAAATTAAGAAAAAAATAAATAATGTTGTAACTTTTCACTCTAATTTAACTGACGGTGAAAGAGAAGTTGAAGCAATTATTTTTGCTGCAGCAGAACCTTTGGATGTCGATACAATTGAATCTAAAATCACAAAAAAAATAAATATTAAAAAAACATTAGATAAACTTCAGCAAATATATGCTCCAAGAGGTTTTAATCTAATTTGCATTTCTAATAAGTGGTCATTTAGAACATCAACCAATTTATCTAATTTAATGTCAAATCAAGCTACGGTTACAAAGAAATTATCAAGAGCAGCAATAGAAACATTGTCTATAATAGTTTACAATCAACCTGTTACAAGAGCTGAAATTGAAGAAATACGTGGAGTAGCTTTTGGAACAAATACACTTGATATATTAATGGAGCTTGATTGGGTAAAACCGCACGGCAGAAAAGACGTACCAGGTAAACCAATTCAATATGCTACAACTGATGAATTTCTTAGTCACTTTAGCTTACAAAAATTATCAGATTTACCAACAATTGACGAATTAGGTTCTGCTGGTTTAATTGACAATACAAATATAGATAAATCAATTTTTGGTACTGGCAAATTCTACAAAGAAAAACAAGAGAATATATATTCAAACATAGATGAAATGTTAAGTGGTACGTTAAAAAATGATGATGATTAACAAAAAGATACTTTTAAAATTATTTTAAAAAGGCTATAAGTTCTGTATGGGAATAAGTTTTACACAAATAGCTGTAGTTGCAGTATTAGTAGTTCTTCTTTTTGGTAGAGGAAAGATCTCGAGTTTAATGGGTGATGTTGCTAAAGGTATTAAAAGCTTTAAAAAAGGAATGGCATCAGATATTACCGATGAATCTGAACCAAAAAATATTTCCAAAAATAATCAAGATACAGAAAATAAAGAGTAATTTACATGCCTACTATTGGCTGGTTTGAAATTCTATTAATAGTAGCTATTGCAATAATAGTTGTTGGTCCTAAGGATTTTCCCATAATGCTAAAAAAAGTTGGATCTTGGATAGGTACTTTGAAAAGATATATCAATGATATTCAAAGTGAAGTGACAAATTTAGAAAGTGAAACAACTGACATTATTAACACTGACATAAAAAAAGAATTTAAAAAAAAAAATGACTAAATCAAAAAATGAAAATGGATTCATAGGACATCTTGCTGAATTAAGAAAAAGATTGATTTATTCCTTTTTCTTTTTAATTTTATTCTTTATTGGATGTTATTTTTTTGCTGAAAACTTATATGGTTTTTTAGTAGAACCTTATGCAAAAGCTGTAAAAAGTGACACAATTGAACGAAGGTTAATTTTTACCGCCCTACAAGAAACTTTTTTAACTTATTTAAAAGTTTCTTTTTTTACGGCTTTTTTTATTACATTCCCTTTTATATTAATACAAATGTGGAAATTTATTGCACCGGGCTTATATAAACATGAAAAAATAGCGATATTACCTTATTTAATATTAACACCAGTATTATTTCTATTAGGAGGAATGCTTGTTTATTATTTAGTCATGCCATTAGCAATTAAATTTTTTCTATCATTTGAAAGTAGTGGACTTGTTACAAATCTTCCTATCCAATTAGAAGCAAAAGTAAATGAGTATCTTTCATTGGTAATGAAATTGATTTTTGCTTTTGGTCTTAGTTTTCAACTACCTGTAGTTTTAAGTTTGCTTGCTAGAGTAGGAGTCGTTGATTCTAAATTTTTAAAAGAAAGAAGAAAATATGTTGTTGTTATAATTTTTGCTGCAGCAGCAATATTGACACCACCAGACCCAATAACACAAATAGGTTTGGCAATACCCTTATTAATTTTATATGAATTGTCAATTATATCAGTAAATATAATAGAAAAAAAAAGTAAATAAAAATGCATAATATTAAAGAAATAAGAAATAATATTAATTTTTTTAAAAATTCATTAAAAAAAAGATTTTTAGTTATAGATGTAGATAATATTTTAAATCTTGATGAAAAAAATAGAAAACTAATCCAAAAAAAAGAAAGTTTAGAAAGTGAAAAAAAAATCATCTCTAAATCAAATGATTCTTCTTTGTTTAATAAATCAAAACTTATTTCAAATGAAATTGATACTTTAAATAAAGACCAATTATCAATTAAAGATAAATTAGATTCAATACTTGGATCGATTCCTAATATACCATGTGATGATGTTCCTGAAGGTAAAGACGAAAGTTCAAATATTGAAATATCTAAATCAGGAATTATTCCAGAATTTGATTTTAAGGTTAAAACTCATTATGAGCTAGGTGAAAAACTTGATATGCTGGATTTCAATCTTGCTACCAAAACAAGTGGTTCTAGATTTGTTTTTGTTAAAGGAAAATTGGCATTGTTAGAAAGAGCTATTTCTAATTTTATGCTAGATATCCATACCAATATTAACGAATATGAAGAAATATCACCACCATTAATAGCCACAGCAAACTCTATGTATGGAACTGGACAACTTCCTAAATTTGAAAATGATCAATTTGAATTAAAGCTCGATGATAAAAATGATCATAAATATTTAATTCCTACTGCAGAAGTAATTTTAACAAATATGGCAAAAGATAAAATCTTTAACTTTGATAGTTTGCCAATTAGACTCGTTGCTTCAACTCCATGCTTTAGAAAAGAAGCTGGAAGCTATGGCAAAGACACAAAGGGAATGATTAGACAACACCAGTTTTATAAAGTTGAAATGGTTAGTTTAGTTAAACCCGAAAACTGTCTTAAAGAACTAAATAGAATGACCGAATGTGCTACCAAAATACTAGATCTATTAAAGCTCCCTTATAGACAAATAATTTTATGTTGTGGAGATATGGGTTTTAGTTCTGAAAAAACTTTTGATATTGAAGTGTGGTTACCCTCAGAAAATAAATATAGAGAAATTTCTAGTTGTTCATCTTGTGGATCATTTCAAGCTAGAAGAATGAAAGCTCGATATAAAAATGAAAAAAATGAAACTAAATTAATAGGCACGTTGAATGGTAGTGGATTAGCTGTAGGTAGAACCTTAGTAGCCATTTTAGAAAATTATCAACAAGCCGATGGGTCAATTAAAATTCCTAATGTTTTAAAACCTTATATGAACAATTTAGAAAAAATAAGTAAGAATTAGAGTTGTTTTAATAATATAGATAGTATAAATAATTTCTAAACCTAAGGAGAAACATGTCAAATTCAGGAATAGGCCAATTTATACCGTTGATACTAATATTTGTAATTTTTTACTTTTTCTTAATTAGACCTCAACAAAAAAAAGCTAAAGAACACAAACTAATGTGTGAAAACTTAAAAAGAGGAGACAAGGTTCTTACTAGTGGAGGAATTATTGGCACCGTTGAAAGAATTATGGATAATGATAAAGTTGAAATACAAATTTCTGAAAATGTAAATGTTGAAATGGTTAGGTCTACGGGAGTACAGGCATTACTAAACATAACTGAACCCAAAAAATAACATTATACTTAATAAGTGTTATACTTTTCTAAAATAAGAATATCTTTAATTTGTTTATTTACAATAATTTTTACAATCTTTGCCTTATCCAATTTTACTAATTTTGGTAAAAATATATTTAAAAAAAAAATTAATCTTGGCCTAGATCTACAAGGGGGATCATATTTATTATTAGAGATAGACAACAAACCTGTTATAGAACAAAAATTACAAAATACTTTACTAGTTCTTAGAAAATATTTTAAAAAGAAAGATGTTAAATATCAAAATTTAAAAATTAGAAAAAACCAATTTATTGTTTTTGACATAAATTTTGATGAAGTCAAAAAAACAAAAGATTTATTTACAGATGAAAACAGTGATATAAATCCTTACTATAATCAGTTTAAATCACATCAGTTTGATCTAGAAATAGAAAATAATACTTTTAAATTAGAGTTTTCTAAATATGGATTAATCCAAATTAAGAATTCATCTTTAGACCAAGCATTGGAAATTGTAAGAAGACGTATAGATGAAGTTGGTACAAATGAACCTAATATAGTTAAAAGAGGAAATAATAGAATTCTTGTTGAATTACCAGGATTAGATGATCCCATGAGAATTAAAAATTTGCTTGGAAAAACTGCAAATTTAACTTTTAGATTTATTGTAAAAAATACCGAAGAAACGTTTGGTGTTGAAACTTTATTTTTTGAGGATGAATCAGAAAAAGTTTTAGTAAGTAAAAGAATAGTCATTAGTGGAGAAAATTTAATAGATTCTCAACCAAGTATGGATAATCAAACAAATCAAACTGTTGTTACGTTTAATTTAGATAGAGTCGGAGCAAAGAGATTTGGTAAAGCTACAAAAACAGGTATTGGAAAAAGATTAGCCATAGTATTAGATGGAAAAATTGTAAGTGCACCAGTTATTCAAAGTGCTATTCTCGGTGGTTCTGGACAAATCAGTGGTAATTTTACTTTTCAATCGGCAACAGATTTAGCTTTATTATTAAGATCTGGTGCATTACCAGCTCCATTAAACATTATAGAAGAAAGAACTGTTGGTCCAGGTCTTGGTCAAGATTCTATAGATGCTGGGATTTTTGCTTTATTAATTGGTTTTTTATTAGTAATAATTTTTATGTTTTTTAAATATAGAATTTTAGGACTTATAGCTAATGTTACTTTGATTTTTAA
>Ga0209709_10004028_pt1 | contig 11971 bp, 12 predicted proteins | sample ArcticOcean_MG_C_2_FD_187435 | JGI IMG/M metagenome (GOLD analysis project Ga0209709, IMG submission 187435) | Marine microbial communities from western Arctic Ocean - ArcticOcean_MG_CB4_136 (SPAdes) (version 2) | ecosystem: Environmental > Aquatic > Marine > Oceanic | place: Arctic Ocean... | reverse complement strand
GTGATTGTACCATTAGTTTTTAATGCAGCTTTAAGTCCTTTTGTAAAATCATTAATATCTGGAACATGGGCAAAAACATTGTTTCCAATGATTAGGTCAGCTTTTTTATTTTCAATTGCAAGCTGCTTTCCAAGATTTTCACTAAAAAATTTTCGCATAACCGGTATGCCTAATTTTTTAGCTGCGTCAGCAGTACTATCTGTTGGTTCAATACCCAAACAAGGAATATTTGCATCTATAAAATTTTTAAGAAGGTAGCCGTCATTTGAGGCAACTTCAATAATATAGCTTTTTTTAGTTAAATTAAGATCCTTAATTATTTTTTTAGAAAAATTTTTTGCGTGTAAAACCCAGCTACTTGAGGTGCTAGAAAAATATGCATATTTAGAGGTAAAAAGTGAATCTGCTTCAGTATAATCCTCGGTTTGTACTAACCAACATTGTTCACAAACTTTGATTTTTAGAGGAAAATAAATTTCTGGACAATTAAGATCTTTTTTACTTAAATAAGCATTGGAGGGTGGGGCAAAACCAAGATCTAGAAAAGTATATTTTAAAAAAGTTTTGCAATGACGACAATTCATTATAATTCTATACCTTTAAAATCACTAGTTAATAAAGATTTATCATTATCACGTTCTGAACGTTCAGTAATTGGGTGTGGCCAATTAATTCCAATCATTGGATCAACTGCATTAACTACACATTCTAAATTTTTGTTATAATCTGCGGTATGAAAATATATCATTTCACAATCTGAAGTAAGTGTCTGAAAACCATGTGCAAAGCCTTCTGGAATCAAATAGCTATAAAAACTATCTTCACTCAATAGCACAGCATGATGATGCAAAAAAGTTTTTGATCCTTTACGCAAATCAACAGCTACATCCCACACTTTTCCTTTTAAACAAGAAATGATTTTGGTTTCAGCATTAGGAGGAAGTTGATAATGTAAGCCACGGATAGATCCTTCTGTTTTTGTAAGTGTATGATTAATTTGTCTAATCTTTTTTTTATCAATTAAATGAGCGAGCGTTTTTTCACAAAACAGCCTGTTAAGATAACCTCTTGGATCGCTAATAGGCCGATGTTCAATCAATTTAAGTTTGTCTATAGGAGTGTTATGAAAAATTAAATTGTTCATGAGGCTTGATAATCTTTTATTTGTTTAATAGAAATATTTGCCATTGATTCACCTTCCTTAAAAGCAAGATACCAATCAACTGTATTATTTATAGCAGTTTCTAATGACCATCGTGGAAACCATCCTAATTTTGTTTTTGCCTTTGAAATATCTAAACTTAATAAATTTGCCTCATGATGATTTGTGTTAATTTTTACTTCCCATTTTGCATTTATAAATTTTTTAGATAGCGTATTAAGAACCCATGAAACTGTTTTAGCATTAGTCTCTTCTGGACCAAAGTTCCAAGCCTCTGCAAAATTACTTTTATTTTCAACTAATTTTTCGGCTAACATTAAATAGCCTGATAATGGATCAAGTACATGTTGCCATGGACGAACAGCATTTGGGGAGCGAATAAGTAAAGTTTCATTATTATCTATAGAACGAAAAAAATCAGGAATTAATCTATTGGTTGCCCAGTCACCACCTCCAATTACATTACCAGCACGAACTGTCGCAAGGTTTGTTCCATTTTTGAGTAAATAAGAATTTCGATAAGCAGCTGATACAATTTCTGCACAAGCTTTACTGCTTGAATATGGATCATATCCACCCAATTTATCATTTTCATTATATGGTCTAAGGTTTTCGTTATTTTCATAACACTTATCAGTCGTAATATTAACTATCGCTTCAATGGTGTCTATCTGTCGTGCTATTTCTAATATATTGATAGTACCAATTATATTTGTTTTAAAGGTTTCTACAGGTGCATGATATGACTCTATAACTAAAGGCTGTGCAGCCATGTGAATAATAACTGATGGCTTTGCAAATTTTATTGCGTCAGATAAAGTTGAAAAATCGCAAATATCAGCAATGATTGAATTTTCAATCCTCTCTTTTAATTTAGTTTCTGTAAAGAAGTTGGGATTTGTTGGTGCTTGAAGTGAATAACCGTAAACTCTAGCACCCATTTCACTGAGCCACATAGCCATCCACCCCCCCTTAAAACCTGTATGACCAGTGAGAAAAACTGATCGATTGTGCCAAAAACTAATATTCATTTCCAGATTTTCCAAGGAGCATTATTTTTAGTCCATAGATTATTTAATATATTCTTTTCTCTCAGGGTGTCCATCGGTTGCCAAAAGCCATCATGTTTGTATGCATATAGCTGATTATTTTTAGCAAGAGTAGATAAAGGTTCTGCTTCCCAGGTTGACTGATCATTTTTAATAAGTTCAATCACACTTGGGCTTAATACAAAAAAACCACCATTAATCCAGCTGCCATCACCATCAGGTTTTTCTTGAAATTTTTTTACAATATCTTTTGCTCCAAAACTTAAAGCACCATATCGACCTGGTGGTCGAGTTGCTGTAAGAGTAGCTTGTCTGCCATGGCTTTGATGAAACTTGATTAAAGCAGAAATGTCAACATCACCCAAACCATCACCATAGGTAAGGCAAAAGGCCTTATCATTTTTTACATACTCTTTAATACGTTTTAACCGGCCACCAGTCATTGTATTTTCTCCAGTATCTACTAACGTGACTTTCCATGGTTCAGTATTATTTTGGTGTACTTTCATTCTGTTATCCTTCATATGAAAAGTAACATTTGATTGATGCAATGAGTAATTAGCAAAATATTCTTTAATAAGGTATCCTTTATAACCACAACAAATAATAAAGTCATTTATACCATGGGCGGAATAAATTTTTAGTATATGCCATAGAATTGGTTTGCCACCAATCTCAATTAATGGTTTTGGCTTAATTTCAGTTTCCTCAGAAAGACGAGTTCCAAGACCACCAGCAAGTATTACTGCTTTCATTTTTTTATTTTTTATTTGTTACAAAATTTAATTATAAACTATATTAATTAAATGCTATTATTTCTATATGTAGTTTAGTTTTATAATTTTTGTAACATTATTTTACCTTATTTCACCATATTTTACAGTGCAGTGTAGACAAACCACCTTGATAGGATGAATGAGGAAGTGCAGCAATGCGTGTAGCTGACCGGTACTAATAGCTCAATTGGCTTGATTTATGCACTGAAAAAAATTTTTAAATAATTTTAAAGATAATTGATATTTTATTTTATGACCCCAGTCTAAAAAGCTGGGGTTTTTTTTAAATCTAAAAACTAAATTTTTTTAGTCAGATTTTTTAAATCTTTCTAAATATAGAATATTGTCTATTATAATAATAGCTGCTTATGATAAATATTAATAAAAAAGTTCGTGAACTACTTTATTCAAATAAATATTATGTAAGTATTAAAAGAAATTTATACAAAAGTTATTGGAAAGCAAAAAAAGATCCTGATGGAAAAATTCGTGATAGAATTGATAACTTTACCGAAGAAAGAAAAACTTATTTAAAAAATAATAAGTCTCTTTTAAAAATTATTAACTCAATAAAATACAATAAGTTGTGCGATGTGGGTTGTGGGCCAGGTTTTTTACTATCAAGTATAAAAAATAAAAAACTTTTTGGAATTGAAAATGATCAATCAGCAATCAAAACAGCTTCAAAATATGCCAAGATTTATAAAATTGATTTAAACAAAAAAATTAAAATCAAAGATAAATTTGACCTTATAGTTTGTTATCATGTTGTAGAACATATAAAAAATCCTATTACATTTTTAATAAACTTGAAAAAAATCCTTAAAAAAAATGGCTATCTAATTTTAGGTACGCCCGATTTTGATAGTGCAATGGCCAGAAGGTACAAAAATAAATATAGATTACTTCACGATAAAACACATATTTCTTTATTTTCATTAGATTCTATTTCTAGACTTTTAAGAGATCAAAAATTTGATATTAAATTAATTGATTTTCCTTATTTTGAAACTGAATATTTTAACAAAAAAAATTTATTTCGGTTACTTTCTAAAAAAAAAATATCACCACCATTTTATGGAAGCTTTATGACTATTCTATCTAAAAATAGATAAAATTAGTAGCTTTTAGCTTATTCTTAAGCTATACAGATTTTAATAGAATTTGATTTAGTTATTAATTGACGTTTAAAATTAAGAATAAAAAAATGAATTTAAAGAATAATCCAGGAAAAAAATCAGAAATTTTTAGTGAATTAGATTTAAAAAGAGAAATATCTCACCAAATAAATTCTTATCCAGAAGAAAATACTTATAAACCTAAAGAAAAAATAACTTCTTATAAAAAAAAAGTTTATTCTGCACCAACAGTCATTAATTTAGAAGTAACTGAAGCTTGCAATGTGAAATGTAGACATTGCTATAATCCTTGGAGAGATACCAGTGCAGGAAAATTTAATATTGATGAAAAAAAATTTGATTATCTTTTAGACGAATTTATTAAAAATAAAGTTTTTCATGTAATTATTTCTGGAGGCGAGCCGTTAGCAAAATATGACTTATCTTGCTATGCGGTAGATAAACTTCATAAAAACAACATTTCAACTAGTTTTAATAGCAATCTAATGTTAGCAACAGAAGAAAAGATGTTAAAATTAAAATCTTTAGGTCTTGATCATGTTTTAACATCTTGGTTTTCATCTTATGAAAAGGAAACAGATTATATAACAACATATTCTGGCTCACATCAAAAAATTATAGATGGAATAAAAAATACTGTTAAAGCAGGTATACGCGTAAGTGCAAATACTATAGTGACCCAAAATAACAAAGATACAATATATAATTCAGGTAAATTTTTACACTCAATCGGTGTATCACAATTTTTTGCACACAGAGTTATACCGCCTGCTTATGATAGGAAAGATAAAAATCAAGAACATCATACAACAATAAATGAGTCAAAGTTTAGTTTGGATGAACTTTTAAGATTAAAAAAAGATACCGGTATGAAAGTTGGTACCTTAATAAATTATCCACTTTGTATGTTGGGAGATCTGGAAAAATATAAAGATTTTGTTGGAAGAGGATGTCCTACTCAGTCTGGTCACAGATTTAGCATCAATTCAAATGGACAGTCACATGGTTGCGTAATGGAAGATAAAGAGTATGGAAATGTTTATGATGTTGGTCTGAAACAAGCATATAAAAACACTATGTCTTGGAGAAACGAAAGCTATCTTTATGAGGGCTGCAAAGGTTGTCACTACGTAGATGTGTGTCAATCTGGTTGTAGAATGCATGGGATGGCAGCAACTGGAAGAATGGATCAAAAAGATCCTCTTATGCCAGGAAAAGAGTTTATTACTAAGCCCTATAAGTTAGAAAAAAATGTAGAAATAGAGGAAAAAGTTAAAACTGGCGCATTTTTATATGTCCCTGAAAGTATAAGATTTAGGTACGAAAAAGATGAAGATTTTTACTTAATGAATATTAGATGGGGTAATACAATAGAAATTAGCACTCAAGAAGGAAAATTTCTTATTGATATGCAAAAGAAAAACAAAAAGTTTTCAATTTCTGATTGTAAATTTAATAACGCACTATCAAGACTAACAGGTTTTGTAGCTAAAGAAGCATTAAAAAGTGATCAAATTGATATTGAGGTAAGAAAAACAGGGGTAAATATTGATCCTGCAAAATTACCTGATTTAACAAATCCTGAGATTTTAAGTAGTCATCCTGATTTAGAATTATAATAATTTAAAGATTATAAAAAAAATACTTTAGCAAATTTATTTGACAATAAAAAAAAAAGGATCATCACTATTCTATGGAAATATTATGAATATTTATACAAGGTTAAAACATTGATTATAAAAAATGATATGAGCTTAGATGATTTAGTAAAAAAATCTAAACTAGCACTTAAAAAAAAACAATTTTGTATAATAAAAGACTTTATAAAAAAAAAAAATTTTATTGAAATAAAAAAAATTTTAAAAAAAAACTTCAATTTAAGAAAAGATATTCGAGTATCAGGACCATTCATATATGGCCAAGAAGATTACAAAAGATTAGATATTGGAGACTCTTATGTAAATCCTAAATTTTTAAGATTTATTTCATTCTTTCAATGGAATAAAAAAAATAAAAAACTATTTAATTTGATTAAACCTATTTTCAATTTTAGAAATCAACTTTGTAATATAACACAAAATAAAGATTTTACTTATTCTATAAAAAATCAAAAAAACAAAAAATACGTTTATTGTGATCTAGTAAGGATGATACAATACCCTATAGGGGGTGGTTTTTTGGGGCAACATTGTGATAAGTCAAAATATTTTCCTAAAAACATATTAAATATTTTAATGCCTTTATCATCAAGAACTAAAGATAAAAAAAAAGGAAGTTTTAATCAAGGTGGGCTTTACTATGTTAAAAATAATAAAAAGCTGGATATTGAAAAGTATATTAATACTGGTGATTTAATTTTACATAATCAAAATATTTATCATGGTGTAAGTTCTATTGACCCCAATAAGAGTCTGGATATTAAAAATTTTAATGGAAGAACTACTCTTAATTTTTCAATAGGTAATTTTAAAAAAAAATAATTTAAATAAATTTTTTATTTATAAATAAGCCATTAATTCTTGGAAACCCAATATCTATTAATCTAAAATTATTATCAATTAATAGGTTGAAGCTATCTTTAAGAGTTATTTCATGATTTTTACCTCTCTCAGGACCAACGTCAATTAAGACATAATGAGTTTTTGCTAAAGTATTCTTCGATCCCTCTAAGACTTCAGGCTCAGCACCTTCAGCTTCAATTTTTAAAAGTTTAATCTCATTTAATTTGCTAATTTCATTTATATCATCTAGCTTTATAGCATTAACTTTTCTAGCTATTTTTCCATCTTCGTCATCAAATATACTTGAATCGTGTGTTTCATTTGCTGGATAAAAATCAATCTCTGTGGTTTCTTTCCAAATTAGGTGGTTTAAAAATTGAGCTTTAATATTAAAATTTTCCAAATTTTTTTTTGAACAATTTAATTCAGCAATTTCTGGTTCAATCAAAAAATGATGCAAATTTTTATTTTCTCCAAGAATATATGAAACCTCTCCAATGTTCGATCCAACATCTACAATCACATCACCATCTACTATTTCTTTTAATAATTTATCTTTCAGCAGCCATTCCCTTATCAATCTTTTCTTTCTAGAACCATTTCCATTAAAGTTTAAGATCATGGGTTCTCTTTTTGAAAAAAAATAGTCAAAATGATTATCAGTTAATTTATATAATCCATCGACTTTCTGAATATTTTTAACTTCTGGACAAAAAAATATTTTGAATATTTTAAAAAGTTTTAAAAAAAGCTTATCATTTTCAACCATGCATATTTTGGTATAAAAATACTCCCTAAAAGGTGACTTCATTAGCCCGTAAACATAGTCAAGTTTTATTGGAAATGGCGAAGTTTCTTTTTTCTTAAATTTTCTGAAGTTATTTATGGGTTTCAATTATATTCCTAGAGTTTAAAATTTTAATTTACGTTAAAAAAATAAATTATGAGTTTAATTTCAAAAATCAATAAAAAAACTTAAATTTTCAGAAAAAGATCTAAAAAGATATAAAGATTGTACAAAATCTAATTTTCCAAAAGAAAGCTTCTATACTTCAGAATTAAAAATTACAAGCTATCAAAAAAAAATATATTCAGTCCCAACATGCGTAAACTTAGAAATTATGGTAGCTTGTAATGTAAAATGTAAACATTGTTTTAATCCTTGAAGGGATAAGCATGGCGGAAAATTTAGTTTGGACAATGATAAAATTGAATTTTTGATTGATCAATTTGATAAAAGTAAAGCTTTTCATGTAATTTTATCAGGCAGGGGTAAGCTGTTGTCAAAATTTAAAGAACTTTGTTATATGCTAAAAATTTGAAAGAAAAAAATATATCAACTTCTATTATTAAACCTTTTAAGTTTAAGGAAAATGAACAAGTTATTAATAAAGTAAAAAATAGTGCTAAAATGCATGTTCCCGCAAAATAAGATTTAGAAAAGAAAAATATATTTATCTATTAAATATCAGATGGGCAAATACAATTGAGATTACCAATGATGAAGTAACATTTTTTATGAGTAAGCAAAAGCTAAAAAAAACTTTTACATCTAAAGATTTTAATTTTGGTAATAATCCAATTTCTAGATTATCAAATTTATTGTCCAAAGAGGCTCTAAAGTCTGATGAGATAGAGTTAAATGCACGAAAAAACTCGAGTTAATATTGATCCGGTAAAATTATCAAATATAAACAGTGAAAGTTTCAAAATTTCACATCCAAATATTGAATTAGTTTAAAGGTAAGGAATTATATTTTAATATTTAGAGCTATATTTTTTTAAATTTTTAATTATTTCTAAATCATGATAATTATCAATCTGATATTTTTTATATTCATCCATAACATAAAAACCTATTTTTCCAAAAAACCTATTTTTTTTATTTATAAATTTTTTTTTATCAAAAATAAAAAAAGATCCATTTTCTAAATATAAATTTTTTATTTCTTGTCTACGTGGTCTTTTTTTATAGTTATAATTGGGTATTAATTTCTTAGTTTCATTATTCCAAACAAAATGGTCATAAATTCTATTTGCTGAAAACATTGAGTCTAGCTTATTTTTTTTAAACTTAACAATTGCATCATCAAAATCTTTTGCATCTCTTAAAGGAGATGTTGGTTGAACAGCAACAACATGTGAAAAGCTATATTCGTTATTGTTTAAATATTTGATGGCATGCATCCATGAAGATTCTGAGCTAGATTTATCAAGAGCATATTTACTTGGTCTATCAATAATTTTAGCACCAAATTTTTTTGAAAGTCTTAAAATTTTTGAGCTATCTGAGCTGACCCAAGTTGAAGAAATATGTTTGCTTTGCAAACATCTTTTTATACTCCAATATATCAATGGTTTCCCCCACAAAGGTATTAAGTTTTTTTCTTTTATACCTTTGGAATTTCCTCTAGCTAAAATTAGTGCTATGAATTTTTTGTTTTTATTACTATACATTCAGAAATTGTTTAATATAGATTGTATGTAAAATGAAGAAAAAATATCCTTTTTTAATTGCAGAAATAGGCATCAACCACAATGGTGATATTGATATTGCTAAAAAGCTAATTGATATTGCATCATTAAATCGATTTGATGCAGTAAAGTTTCAAAAAAGAAATATCAATTTGGTTTATAGTAAAGAACAACTTGATAGTATAAGGCATAGTCCATGGGGAAAAAATTTTAAAGAACAAAAAGAAGGTATAGAATTTAATGAAGAGGAATATGATGAAATTAACGATTATTGCGTAAAAAAAAAAATACATTGGTTTGCTTCTGCGTGGGATTTAAATAGTTTAGAATTTTTAAAAAAATATAAATTGAAATTTAACAAAATAGCTTCACCAATGATTGTTGATGAAATTTTTTTAATTGCGGTTGCCAAAGAAAGTAAGCATACTTTTATATCAACCGGTATGTCTAGTGAAAAAAATATTCAACATGCAGTAGATATTTTTCGAAAAGAAAATTGCAGTTTTGAGTTAATGCATTGTGTTTCAAATTATCCAGCAAAACCCAAAGATATTAATCTTAGCACCATAAATGAATTAAGAAGAAAATTTAATTGTGATGTAGGATATAGTGGCCACGAAAATGGAACAGCAATCTCATTAGCTGCATGTGCATATGGTATTACCTCCTTGGAAAGGCATATAACTTTAGATAGAACCATGTATGGTTCTGACCAAGCAGCATCTTTAGAAATAACTGGAATAACTAATCTAGGACACGGAGTTAGATTGGTTTGTGATGCTATTGGTGAAGAGAAGGTTGGGTATATAAATGATGAAGAGAAAGAAATTTCAAAAAAATTAAGATCTCATCTTGCAGATAATAATAAATAATTCTATGCCCAAAACAATAATTGCAGTTATTCCAGCAAGAAGTGGATCAAAAAGAATTAAGAATAAGAATATGAAAATTTTTTGTGGGAAACCACTTATATATTGGACCATTAAAGCCGCCAAAGAATCTAAATTAATTGAAAAAGTATATGTCACTTCTGATAGTTCAAGGATATTAAATTATTCAAAAAAACTTGATGTTTTCACAATTAAAAGACCAACAAAACTCTCAAATAACAATATTATGCCTGATCATGCAATTCTGCACGCCTATGAGCAAATAAACATTAAGTGTGAATATATAGTTTCTCTTCAGCCAACATCTCCTTTAAGAACGGGTGTAGATATAGATAATTCGATCTCAATAATCAGAAAAACAAAAGCAGACAGTCTAACCAGTGTTACTGCTAGTCATACTTTTTTGTGGGAGAAGAAAGGAAAATTTTATAAACCCAATAATTTTGACTATCTTAATAGACCAAGAAGCCAAGATAGTTCTTTTCTGAAAGAAAATGGAGCAATATTAATAACAAAACCAAAAATTTTGATCAAAAATAAAAATCGCTTAGGTGGCAATATTTCAATATTTGAAATGGATAAAAAAAAATCTATAGATGTTGACACTATATACGATTTTAAACTTGCTGAAATTATAATGAAAAAATTAAATTAATGGAAAAAATACCTTATTTTATAGCTGATGTAGGCCTCAATCATATGGGAAATGAGAAGTATGCTTTTCAATATTTAAAAAGTTTATTAAAAACAGATGTTGATGGAATTTGTTTTCAAGTTCGTGAAAAAGAATTTTATAAAAACAAACAAAAAAAAAATATTTTAAGTAATGATTTTTATATTAAGGCAATATTAGAAACTCATAAATATAAAAAAAAATTTGGCATTTCTATTTGTGATATAGATATGATAAATTTATTTAGTAATCAAAAAATTGATTTTTTTCGAATTATAATGAACGACTTAGTAAAAAAGAAACTTGTCACCGAGGTATATAATTCTAAAATTAGAAATATTCTAGTATCTGTTGGCAGCGCAAAGCTTTCAGATATATTTAAACATAAATCTTTTTTAAAAAAAAATCAAAAAATAAAAACTACCTATGTGTATACCAAACATAATTTAGATTATGCTAAATCCAATTTATATGGAATTAAATATTTAAAAGATAAACTTCAAACTAAAAACATAGGCTACATAAATCATTCAAGTAATCATGATGTTATTTCAACTGCTTTGGCATTGGATCCTCAAGTGATAATATTTTATGTTAAGGGTAATAAAAAAATAGTGCACCCAGATAGCAAGCATGCAATATTATTAAGCAATGTAAAAAAAGAAATTGAAAGATGGAAAAAAATTAAAACTTCTTTAGGAGATTATAAATTATGAAAAAAAAAAAAGCACTGATCTTAGGTAGCTCTAAAGGTATTGGAAAAGCAATTTATGAGTCTCTAAAAGAATTAAATCTAGAATTAATTGTTCCCAAGAGAGAAATTCTTGATACTTCAAATTTGTCATCGGTGAAAAAATATATTAAAATTATCAAAAATGTTCATGTACTTGTTATGAATACTGGTGGACCTCCAGTTAAAAATTTTTTTTTAATTACTGATAAAGAGTGGGATAAATATTATCATCAATTATTTTTAAGTTTTGTAATAATGCTTCAAAAATTAAATATTGATAAAAATGGATTTATTTTTCTGATTTCTTCGCATACTATAAAATCTCCAGAGGAAAATTTGTGTCTTTCAAATTCGTATAGAGTTGCACTATCTAGTATTTTAAAAACAGTTAGTCAAATATACGCAAAAAAAAACATTACCTGCATTAATATTGCTCCAGGTCCAATTAAAACAAACAGGCTAAAAAAAAATGTAAAAAACATTAAAGAGTTAGAAAAAAAATTACCCATGAAAAGAGCCGGTAACCCTAAAGAGATAGGAGATTTTATAAAATCAATTATCAAATACAATATC
>Ga0209709_10004026_pt1 | contig 11973 bp, 10 predicted proteins | sample ArcticOcean_MG_C_2_FD_187435 | JGI IMG/M metagenome (GOLD analysis project Ga0209709, IMG submission 187435) | Marine microbial communities from western Arctic Ocean - ArcticOcean_MG_CB4_136 (SPAdes) (version 2) | ecosystem: Environmental > Aquatic > Marine > Oceanic | place: Arctic Ocean... | reverse complement strand
TATTATAGCCATAGTGATTACAGGTGCTATCTTTCTATAAGTCACTTGATGTGTTACAAAATAAAGTATTGTTGGGATTAACGCAGAAGTTAAAAACAGAATATTTATTCTTTCAACATTTTCATGCATTTTACTATCTTTATTAAATAAAAAGCTTTTATTATATTTTTGTTTTAAAGAAAAACCTATCGTAATCAAGAATAAAATTACAACCGCATATATTATAAAGGACCCATGACTGTTTACAGCACTATTCAGTAATGATAAAGCACTGTATTCTTGATCTTTTTGGTATTGGAATTGATTGCCAATTGAGGTGTCGTATACCCATCCATACAGACTTCCAAATCTTGGCGTGTACCAAAACCATAATATAAACGATGATAAAAACATGCTTTTAGAAAAAAATATTTTTTCTAAATTACTCTTTTTTTCGGTAATTTTATACAATCGCACATATAGAAAATATATTAGAAATACTAAAAATACTAAAGAAATACAGCAAAATATCATAAAAAATAGTTCGTATGAATAAGGAGGGTCTATTTTCAGTACAGAGCTTGAAATATTTGGGTACAACCTGCTAAAAAATAAAACCCATAAAAAAAGAACGGGCCAAAAAAAACCTTTTACTATTTCATGAATATATAAATATTTTTTATGTTGGTAAATAATAATAGAAATTAAAGATATTCCTAAAAATAATGCTCCCTCTATTGGTCGAGAAAGCATTGTTAATGTAAAAAATAATACAAAGTAATATGACTTTTTCTTTTTTTGGAATAAATTTTCATCTGATAATAGATAAAGGGTACTTAGTAAAAATGGGATAAAAGATACTTCTGCAAATAAAGGGTACGATGTCCCTCCAAAAAAAATGTCTATAGATAGACACACGATTGCAGCTGATATAGATGCAGTATACTTACTTCCTGATATAAGAAATATCTTATATATTATAAAAACACTTAGAGATACAAATATGAAGTGCGTCATCATAACTGATGTCAATAGGTCGCCGTTTGAAATAACCAAAAATGGCACTATAAATAATTGGAAAATTACTGGGCGCCAACTTCTTTCGTTAAATATAGATACTATAAAGTCAGAAAAATTTCCTGCCATTAAGTTTTGATATATTATAGATGCTGAATCTAAATATCCTATAGCATCCGATAAGGGTAACTGCTTATTTTCTAAGTGCCATAGCAAAGATATGAGTGGGGCAGCAAAAAGTATTATAATACTGTACTCAAATTTTATTTTACATATTATCTTTTTAATTTTCTCTATTATCATAAAAATTTTTTATAAAAACCTCAAACTCATTATTTCTTATGGAATTTCTAATATCTTCCATTAGTTTGTAATAGTAATGCAAGTTATGAATAGTGTTTAATCTTAAGCCCAGTATCTCCTTACAATTATCTAGGTGCTTCAAATATGATCTAGTGTAATTCTGGCAAGTGTAGCAAGTACAATCTTCATCTATTGGCCTCATATCATCCTTGTAGCGTGCATTCCTAATTCTTACAATTCCATGCTTTGTATACAAGTAACCAGTTCTAGCATTTCTAGTGGGAATCACACAATCAAACATGTCTACACCTCTCCTAACAGCCTCAACTATGTCTTCTGGAGTTCCTACACCCATCAGATATCTCGCCTTATCATTAGGCATTTTATGCGCAATATTATCTAAGACGCTATTTCTTTCGTCGGAAGTTTCTCCTACAGAAAGACCACCTATTGCATAACCATCAAAGCCAATGTCTACAAGCCCCTCTAAAGATTTCTCTCGTAGTTCATCATGAACCCCGCCTTGTATAATACCAAATATATTGCTCTTTTCTTTGGATATAGAGTTTTTGGATTCTTTCCCCCAAACTAAAGATAAATCAAGAGACGACTCTGCCGTCATTTTATCTGCAGGATAAGGTGTGCATTCATCAAACTGCATTATTATATCTGCATTAAATTGCTCTTGTAGCCAAATTGATTTTTTGGGATCGAGAAATACTTTTTCTCCATTTATAGGTGAGCGAAAATGAACACCCTCTTTTGTTATTTTTCTTAACTTTGCTAGACTAAAAACTTGATATCCACCTGAGTCTGTAATTATTGCTCCGTCCCAATTCATAAAATCATGAATACCGCCATGTTTTTGAATAATCTCATAGCCAGGCCTAAGCATTAAGTGAAAGGTATTTGCTAATATAATTTTATACCCAAAATCACTTACTTCCGAGGCAGTCATAGTTTTTACAGTAGCTGCCGTTCCAACAGGCATAAAGCAGGGTGTTTCAATGGTATGTCCATTTAACATTATTGTCCCGGAGCGAGCTTTTTTTGAAGAATTAATTAATTTAAAATTTATCATTATAAAATTAAAGTTGAATCACCATAGCTAAAGAATCTGTAATCATTATCTATAGCGTGGTTATAAGCATTTAAAATTTTCTTAGTATCATAGAATGCAGATATCATAACTAATAAACTTGACTGTGGTAAGTGAAAATTTGTTATTAGATGATCTACTATTTTAAAATTATAACCAGGTTTTATAAAAATATCAGTTTCATAGAACTTATCAGGATCATTATTAGATCTAAAAAAACTCTCTAATGATCTGGTTACAGTAGTGCCAACAGAAATAATCTTACCATTCCTATTTTTACAATTTTCTATTAATTCTAATGTTTTTTTAGGAACAGAATATAGTTCGCTATGCATTTTATGGTTATTAATATCCTTAGATTTGATTGTTGAAAATGTACCCATTCCAATATGTAAGGTTATACTTGCAATATTAACACCCTTCATTTTAAGCTTACTCAAAATGAAATCATCAAAGTGTAATGCTGCCGTGGGTGCTGCTACAGAACCATCAACCTTGGCAAATAATGTTTGGTAGCAATTTTTATCTTTATTTGTAGCTTTTCTAAGAATATATGGTGGTAATGGGACTTCTCCAAAGTTATCTAAGAGGTATGAGGTTGTATTATCTAAAACTTCTATTTCATATAAAATATTTCTACTATTACTTATTACTTTTAATTTAATTTCTCCTGAAACTATTATAAAATCACCTTCTTTTATTTTTCGGGTAGACTTTAATTGGCAAAAAAAATTATGGGGACCAGCTAAGCGCTCTATAAATATCTCAACTCTGCCGTTTGTTTTTTCTCTTTTACCAAATATTCTAGCAGGTATAACTCTTGAGTCGTTTACGACAATCAAGTCATTTTTTGAAATATATTGATCTACATTAAAAAACCTCTCGTCTGTCAAGAGTCCATTTTTTCGATTAATTATAAGGAGCTTTGATTCACTTCTTTTATTTTTCGGATTTTGTGCAATTTGCCTTTCCGGCAAATTAAAATCAAAAATATTTAAGTCCATTATGGTATATTCATAGTTATAGAGAGCTATCATAATATATTATTAATAAGGAAATAAAAATGAAAAAAATATTGGTGTGTGGGGCAACTGGATTTATTGGGAAAAATGTCACTCTTGAGCTAGCGAAAAATAAAAATTACGAAGTTCATGCTGTTAGGTTTAAAAGACCAGCATACAGTACTCCTAAAAATGTTATTTGGCATAAAGCAGACTTAAGAAATGCAAGTTCAGTTAACAATCTGACAAAAAATACCGATATTGTTATTCAGCTTGCAGCTACAACTTCTGGCTCTAAAGATATAGTTTCAATGCCCTATGTTCATGTTACAGATAATGCTGTTATGAATTCATACATATTAAGGTCATGCTTTGATAATGAAGTTAAGCATTTCTTATTTACTAGTTGCACAGTAATGTACCCTTCATCTAAGAAATCTACAAAAGAGTCTGATTTCACAGGTGAAATAATTGAAAAATATAAAGGGGTTGGAGAAACTAAGGTTTATATTGAGAAAATTGCAAAATTTTTCTCAACACTAGGTAAAACTAAGCATACAATCATAAGGCACTCTAATATTTATGGCCCACATGATAAGTATGATCTTAATAAGAGCCATGTTTTTGGAGCTACAATTACAAAAGTTATGACCGCAAATGATACTTTAGATATCTGGGGTGATGGTTCTGAGATAAGAGATTTCTTACATGTTGAAGATTTAATTTCGTTTATTAAGCTGGCAATACAAAAACAGAAAACACCTTATGAGATTTATAATTGTGGTTCTGGTATTCCAACTTCAATAAAAAAAATATGTGGCCTCATTGTCAAAGGCTCAAAAAAACAACTCAAATTAAATTTTGATAAAAACAAACCAACGATAAGTTTTGACTTACATCTGAATTGTAAAAAAGCTGAAAAAGAACTTAATTGGAAGCCTAAAATTTCCATCGAAAATGGTATTAAAAAAACTATAATATGGTGGAAAAAGAATATTACATAATGAGTAGTGATAATAAAAAATGGGAGATATTATCAAGAAAGCTAGTTTATGATGGCTCTCCTCATATGAAAATATGTGTTGATAAGGTCAAGCTCCCTAACGGAAAAATTATTGATGATTATCATAGAATAGAGATAAACGACGCTGTTATGTTATTAGTTCAAAATAATAATGATGAGTTACTAGTTTATAAAGAATATAGGCATGGTATTAACAGCGAATCTTTAACTTTTCCAGCTGGCGGTATAGAAAATGGAGAAACTTCTATTGAGGCAGCAAAAAGAGAGCTGCTTGAGGAAACAGGCTATGAGGCAGAATATTTTGACATTATCAATGATTACATAGTTAGTGGAAGCTATATGTTTAGCAAGCTAACATTTATAAGAGTTTCTGGTATAAATAAGATTAAAGAAGCAATAAATAAAGATATTGAAGATCCTGAAATCACATGGATGAGTAAAAACGAAGTAAAGCTATCCTTGAAAAATAAAGAATTTATAGGTTTAACATACGCTACAGCAGCATTACATTGGATTTCAAATGAATAATAAAAAAAAAATATGGGTTACTGGTTCTACTGGCATGGTAGGACAAGCATTAAAGAGGTTAATAATTTCCTCTGAAACATATAATATTATAGAAACTAAAAGGAGTGATCTTGATCAGACAAATCAAAATGAAACGAATATATGGCTTAAAAAAAACAAACCCGACATAATAATCATTACCTCAGCTTTAGTAGGTGGGATACAAGTTAACTCAAAGTACCCATTAGATTTTTTGTATCAAAACTCAATGATCGCTCTCAATATAATAAATAGTGCCAATAAGACTGGTTGCGAGAAATTAATTTTTTTAGGTGCTAGTTGTATGTACCCAAGAGACACTTCACAACCGTTTAAAGAATCTAGTATTTTAGATGGAAAAGTTGAAGAAACAAATGAGGGTTATGGTTTAGCGAAAATTCTTGGAACTAAATTAACAGAGTTTATGAATTTTCAACATAATAGGAAATATATATCTATTATTCCAGCAGCAAGTTATGGCCCTAATGATTGTTACGATGAAAAAACTAACCACGTAATTCCAGCATTAATTCAAAAATTCCATAATGCTAAGATAAATAAATTTAAGTCTGTATATGTCTGGGGGACAGGAAAACCTAAAAGAGAATTTTTACATGTAGACGATATGGCTTCAGGCATTATGTTTTTACTAGATAATTATTGCGATAATAAACCAATAAATTTGGGCACAGGAGAAGAAGTTACTATAAAAGAACTTGCTTATCTAGTGTCTGAAGTTGTTAATTATAAAGGGAATATAGTGTTTGATGATAGTAAGCCTGACGGCATACCAAGAAAAATTTTAGACTCTTCAAGAATACTTAAACTTGGTTGGAAGCCATCAATAAGCCTTCTAAAAGGACTTGAAAAAACCTATAAAATTTATCTAGATAATTCTGATAAATAAAAATTTGTGATACAATTCTTTCATGAAAAATAAAATTACCGTTACATTACTATTACCTACATTCAATGAAATAGATGGCTTCAAAGAGATATATCCACAAATAGACAAAGATTTGTTTGATGACATATTAGTCGTAGATGGGGGCTCAAATGATGGTACGGTAGAATACGCATATTCGCAGAACATTAGAGTTATGTCTCAAATAAGAAAAGGTTTGAGCGAGGCTGTAATAGACGCTATCGAAACTCTTAATACTGATACTGTTATTGAATTTAGCCTTGATGGAAATAGCATACCTGAGAAGCTGCCTGAATTGGTAAGTGAAATGCAAAAAGGATATGATTTAGTAGTGGTCTCAAGATATCTACCGCCTGCAAAGTCGTATGATGACAATATAATTACTGCACTTGGCAATTTTATATTTACTAAGCTTATAAGGTTAATGGGAAATTACCCGATAACAGACTCTCTAGTAATGTACAGAGGTTTTAATATATCAATTATCAAATATCCTGAGTTTAAAAAGTTTTTAATAGGTCCCGTTTTTGAGCCCTTAACATCAATGGTCGCATGCAATAGAAAATTAAAGATTTTAGAAATTGCTGGAGATGAGCCAGATCGTATAGGCGGTGAGAGTAAAATGAGAGTGCTTTATAATGGAAGCTGCATTCTTTTGGCAATACTAAGAACTTACATATTTAAATTTTTTAAAATAATTATATAATCTTAACTTATGTCGTTAGATATTGTAATTAACCCATTTTCTAATTTGTAAATAAAACCGTATTTTAAAATAATATTTTTTTCACTTGATAATTTACTGCCTGTAAAATTTAAACCATGCCATGGGCAAGTTACCCTACCCTCACAAAAATCACCATCTTCAAGTGGAGCACCCTCATGAGGACACACAGAAGGCCAGATATAAAATTCATTACTAGAGACTTTTTTAATTAGAAAAGAAATTTCTTTTTCTCCAAACTTGTATAGGCCTAATTCTTGATTATTAATTATATTAGCGTCAGGAAATTCTTCTACTTTAATTTTTACAGGGTTTTTTAAAATTGGATAGACTGTATTATTAGTTAACTTATTAGAGCTATAATAATCAGGTGGATCAGATTTAAAATTATAACCGTATTTTCTTAACAAGGCTCTTTGACTTCTAATCACATAATCTTCGTCCTGAAGTCTTACATTAAGTTTGTAAATTTTACTGTCCAAAAATCTATGAATTGGTTTCAAAATCCAGTGTGACAAAATATGCCATTCTATCTCTAGAGAACTATTTTTGTCATCAATAAAACCCATTTCTATTACTGTATGCAGATATATTAAACCGCCAATAGTAAAAGTTTGATAGTATTGTCCTTCCTTAACTCTTATATCCATTACATTAATAAAAAAAGGCCAATTACCCCATTTAGTAAGTGAGTTAGCAAAATTCTCACCAATAGATATTCTTAGCTCGTCACTATAAGTAGAGTGAATAAAAGGTCTGTGAGATTGATCCATATGATTCCACTCGAGATCTTGAACCGAGCCTGGAGCTTCACAAGAAAAATTACCAGTTGTGACAGAGGTACCTTTACAAAAATCTTTAATAGCTTTTGACAAATAATTTTTATCTATACTTCTTAACATATGCTTACAAACCTAAAGTTTTGTATAACTATCATTAGTAAATTTTGTATTTGGCTTACCTAAGATTATAAATGAAAACCCACATAGAATACAAATAAACGTATATAACACACGATATGCAATAAAAAATACACTCCCAAAAGCCAAATTACTGTACCCAGGATTTTCTAAAAAAAGCTTGTAAAAATAATTATAGGAAGCCTCTCCAACTCCAATACCACCAGGAGTGATTGGGACAGAATTGGACATATAACTTAAAGCCCCTACTATAATATTCTCAAAAAAACTAATGTAATTCATATCGAGTTGAATAGACATTGTGTAGAAAATAGATATAAAAAAAATATGGCTGAATAAAGAAATTACCCAGCACATAGCTATATAATTAAATTTTGTTTTATAGTTCTCAATATTACTTGCAAGAAATATAATAAAATTAACAATATATTTTAATTTTTTATTTTTTAAAGTATTTAAATAACATAGAATACCTTTTGAAAAAATCATATAAATAATAGGCACTAGAAATGACGCTAAAAATACTATGAGTATTACAAAATAAATAGCTTGTAACGAACTGCTATTAATAATTTTTTCTAGATAAAATAAACCTATAATTAAACATAAAGTTATAAGAGCATGAAATCCAAGTATTCTTGACATGATTACTGTAAACAAAGCTGCAGATTTTTCCTCGGGTTTAACATTTCTGTAGAGATATAAAAATCTTGCTGCATCGCCTCCTATACCACCTGGCATAACAACATTAAAAAAAGTTCCGTAGCAATATATAAGTAATGACCTTACGTACGTAATATTATATTTTTGTGATTTAAGAAGTAACCACCACCCAAAATTATGAATTATAATTGCAAAACATATGGTTAATAGTATTATGGCCGTATATTTAGTAAATATTATATCAGCACTTGGGATTATTATTACGTTTGTCGACAACATAAATGTTATCACAGCAACAACTAGAAAAAATTTTACAGCAGTTTTAACATACTTCATATTTTTTTTACTATAATTTCTATCGAATACTCTCCATTACTATGTTTATAAGGATCAGTAATTGTAAATCCTTCTTTGCATATTTTAGAATACACTACTTTGTAATTTTCAATATTTCTTTTTAATAGCTGGGTAATTCCTATAGTATTTGGCTTTTCATCATTCTCTAATTTAAAGTAATGTTTATGATCCAAGCTGAAACGAGAAGGTAATGTCTTTTTCTTTTCGTATAAATCTCTTTCTGGCAAGTACAATATCATATAACCGTTTTTTTTGAGCACTCTCCACCAATTTTTAATTGCAATATCTGGATCGTCCAAGTGTTCTAATACATGTGAAGAATACAAAAAATCAAATTCTTCGTTTGCAAGTTTATTTATATACTGAGCATCGCCATCTTCAATATCCCACCCAAGACAATTTGGTACTAAAAGATCTCCTCCGTAACCAATATCCACACCTTGCCCATTACAATATAGTCCAAAAAAATTTTCACTATCTCGTCTTTTTTTAGCTTTAAATGTTTCCTTCTGCAGCAAAGATCTAGAAAAGCACTTATATCTAATTTTATTTAAATTATAGTAAATTGAAGGAATAAATTTCAATATATTATCTGGCAATATAAATCTTAATATTTTTGCTACATTTTGTTCGATAGACATATTTACAGCCAAGAAAATTAATTTTTTAAAATTATAAAGGCTTAGCAGTAAAATTGCTAGGCTAATGCTTTAGTTTACTTTAATTATGACATTACGCCATGTAATACTTCTATATTATTTCTCTTCAACTTCATGGATCATAATCAATTCACTCATATCCATGAGTATATAATCTTCTTTTGGTGTATTTGCTTTTTGGCTAGCGCTATCATTAAATATTTCAACAGTACCCCAATTATTTTCATATTTAGCATATTCGCCATCCCAAATAGTAGGATGACAAGAGCTTGTGGTTTTTAGACCTTCATCTTTAAGCAGCATGACTATTGCGAAATTTATTGGCCACCTAAAAAAATTAAGACCAGCACCAAACTCATCTCTCGAATAATGCATTTTTGTATAAAAAAGTTCTCCTCTAACAACTTGTATCAAGACTTTTTCTTTGTTTTTGATTTTTGGAATAACTTCACGATCTAATATATTAGATATAAAATTCATTTCATGCTGATTAGGCTCAACAATAGTTTTGTATATATTATAATTTGTTGTGAAGATTATGCTTACAAAAAAAGCACCTAATATAGTTGTTAAAAAATATTTATAATATTTATTATTGTGAGAAAAGATAATTGATAAAGACCAGAAGAAAATAAAGCCAACTAATGGTGTTAAAGCAATTATGTATCTAAACATAGTGTCAGAATTTTGGCTGACAATTGCTGGTGAAATGGATAGACAAACCAGAATTAAAACACTTATAAAAATTATGACTGTATTTCTCTTATTTATTTTTTTACTAAGCAACATTAATGCAAGGATGAAAGTTGATAAAATAATTGTCAGTTTATCAAAGTCATTAAACATACCTCCATTAAATTGCTTAAGGTTTTCTGTAATATCCCATAAGTTAGAACCTATTCTTACAGCATCCAATGTGTGTAAAAATAATTTTGAGATATCTCCAGTAAGTGAAAATCCTCGCATATGATTTGTATCAATACCCTGGGAATTTAATTTTCCTAGTGTAAAATATACAATCATTGTTAAAATAGAAAAAATAAATACTTTAATAGAAAAATTTATAATTTTTTTTGGGTAGTTTGACTGGAATATCATTAATAAAGTCACGGCTAGTAAAAACCAAACAAACATTGCTGACGGCGGGTATGCAGTTATGGCAATTAAAAATATTACAAAAGCTGAGAAATATAAAAACTGCGCAGTTCTCTTATCAAAAGTATTATTTTTACACCTATTATATAAAAATATAGCTATTACTGAAAAGATAGTTGAATAAAGTATGAATTTATTATAAAAAGTTAAAAAAGTTATAAGCTGTAAAAATAAGATTAACTTTAGAATACGACTAATATTGCTAGAATTTTTATTTTGTATATCCCAAATAATAAATATTACAATTGAAGATAACAATACCGGCACAGCCATAAAGAAATAATGGTATGAACCTGCCATAATTTGCATTGGCGGCAAGGTAAATAAAATTATTGCTAAAAATAATGCCCACATCTTATTAATATTAAATATTCGCAACCATTTAAATAGCAATAAAGAACTGAAAGAAAAAACTGCAATGGTTGCAATTTTAGTGTATTTAGCTCCTGACAAAAACTCAGTAAAAAACTCCGAATAGTACATAAAAATCATGGTATATGGTCTAACTTCTTTATATACAGATTGATTGAATATGTGATGTGTTGTAATAGAAATTCTATCCCAGCATGCGCTAGCAAAATCATCATGTCTGAAATAATCAACTAAATAGGCTGGCCCGAAAGCAATCATGAGAGATATAAAAATAAACGAAAATATAAAAACATCTTTACTAAAAAATCTTTCTATAAGTTTATTCATAAAAAATATACGTGGAATATAAAAATATATTATAATCATTAATACATTGGATTACTAGAGACTTTAAAAAGCTATTTACTCTTAAGCTTCAGAACAAAAACGTCATAATTATATTGTTGAATGGTTTCTATAAGTTCCCATTTTGTTCTTGAAATGGTGCCATCGTTGATCATTATCACAATATCTAAAATTGCTTTAAAAGACTCAATTGATCCTGGAGATATACAGCATGCCTCTCTAACATCAAAACAATTATGTCGATATTGTAAATCCTTTTTATATTTTTGAGAGCCGTCATCGTGAAGCAAAGGATTTAAGAGAAATATAAAATCATAACCTTGATCAGCAATCATTTTATAAGAATTTTCATCGTATTTTCTAGGGTTACTTTCAATATAACCACCAACTGTAAATAAATTACCTTTGAGGTTAGCAAGACGACTTATTTTAATTGGGTCAACACCGTATTTACCAGTTAGTCTGCTTGAGCCATCAACGTATGCCCTTTTAAAATTATATTTCTGATGATATTTTTTCAGAACATCTAAAGTATGAAGATCACTGTCTTTTATAGGGTCAGCTCTTTCTTGCACAAAACCACGAGGGAAAATGCCTGTGTATTTATTTTGCGCAAAGTTATAAAAATCTTGATTTACGAATTTAAAATTTAATGAATAATCAAAAAACACAAAAGACTTAAAAAGTACAAACGAAAGCAAAAGAAAAACAGGCAATCGAGAAAACTTTTTAAAGCTACCAAGAAGAATTAGGAAAATTATTATACATATTGTCACGGCTGGCACTAGTCTGACAGAGGCGGTTTGTTGACTTAATAAAGTAAGAACAGGGAAAATTACAGAAGATGCCAAAATATAAATGAATATTTTAGGCTTTGGAATACT
>Ga0209709_10004025_pt1 | contig 11975 bp, 14 predicted proteins | sample ArcticOcean_MG_C_2_FD_187435 | JGI IMG/M metagenome (GOLD analysis project Ga0209709, IMG submission 187435) | Marine microbial communities from western Arctic Ocean - ArcticOcean_MG_CB4_136 (SPAdes) (version 2) | ecosystem: Environmental > Aquatic > Marine > Oceanic | place: Arctic Ocean... | reverse complement strand
GAAATAAAATTTAAAGATAAAAGTATAGCCGATGTGTTGGACATGTCAGTAGATGAAGGTTGTGAATATTTTGAAAATATTTCCAATATTAAAACTAAATTATTGACATTAAAAAAAGTTGGCCTTGGCTACATAAAAATTGGGCAACAAGCAACTACACTTTCTGGTGGTGAAGCTCAAAGAATCAAATTAGCTAAAGAGTTATCTAAAAGATCAACAGGTAGAACTATGTATATATTAGACGAACCCACAACAGGGCTACATCAGCATGATATTAAAAAACTATTAGAAATATTACATACATTTGTGGCACTTGGAAATACAGTTGTTGTAATTGAGCATAATTTAGATGTAATTAAAACAGCTGATTACATTGTTGATATGGGTCCTGAAGGTGGTGTTAAAGGTGGAAATATTATCGCAGAAGGAAAACCTGAGGATATTATCAAGATAAAGGGTAGTTATACAGGAGAATATTTAAAACCTTTGCTAGAAGATAAGTTTAAAAAAAAAGTTAGATATTTAAAAATTTAGTGTATAGTAGATACTAAACATGGGTTATTTATTATCATCACTTCCAAAAACTATTCACGCATCATTAGCCTTGGCTATAATACTTTTTTTAGGATTGTTTTATGGAAATGGTGGCTTTGATTTTGATATAATTTTTTGGAGCTGGTTAACAAGACTAATTCATGTAACTGTTGCAACCATGTGGATTGGTTTGCTTTGGTATTTCAACTTTGTTCAAATACCTAATATGGCAAAAATTCCTGATGAACAAAAACCTGCTATAGGTAAGGTTATTGCACCTGCAGCCCTATTTTATTTTAGATGGGCCGCTTTACTTACTGTTATTTCAGGGCTAATTTTAGCTTATTTAAATGGGTATGCGCATGAAGCTATGACTTTGGGTATAGGTACTGGTGGTGGTGGAAAAAATACTGCGATTGGCATTGGTATGTGGCTTGGGTTGTATATGGCTTTTAATGTTTGGTTTATTATTTGGCCAAATCAAAAAAGAGCTTTGGGTATCGTTGAGTGCGAACCAGATGTTAAAGTAAAATCAGCTAGAACAGCAATGTTGTTTTCAAGAACTAACACTCTTTTATCTCTTCCAATGTTACTTACAATGGTAGCAGCTCAAAACCTTTATTAAATCTATTCGGTATCTTCTTTTAGGATTGTTTTTTGTGAAACTCTAAGTTTTACAAGTATTGGATTAGCAATATATATTGAAGAGTAAGTTCCAAAAACAACACCCATAATCATAGCTAGTGAGAAACCTTTCAGTATCTCTCCACCAAAAAAATATATTGAAATCAAGGCAAGCAATGTAGTAACAGAAGTTATTATGGTTCTTGATAATGTCTCATTAATTGAAATATTTGTAAGTTCAAAGATTTTAATATCAGAAAATTTTATTAAGTTTTCTCTAACTCTGTCAAAAATTACTACTGTATCATTCATTGAGTATCCAACGATAGTTAATACAGCCGCAACAATTGATAGATTTATTTCTAGATTAAATAGTGAAAAAAAGCCCAATGTTATAATTACATCATGAAATAAAGCTAAAATGGCTCCAAGGCTGAATTGCCATTCAAACCTTATCCATATGTAGAACAACATTGCCGCCAAAGATAATACTATAGCTATAATTCCAGATTTTAATAATTCAGAGCTCACTTTAGGACCTACATTTTCAACTCTTCTGAAGTTAAAAGAACTACCAATCGAATCTGTTAAGTTTTTTTTAATAATTTCAAGAGCTTTTGCACTTGTATCTTTTTTTTCTATCTTAATTAAAAAATCCCTTTCATTACCAAATTTTTTAACATTAATATCACCTAAAGTCATGTTTCCAAATGCGTATCTTAACGTAGTTACATTAATTTTTTTGTCGTTAGCTCTCAACTCTATTAAAGTACCACCTTTAAAATCTACACCAAGATTAAGTCCTTTAAAGAATAACAACAGAATAGAAATTATAACTAATGATAAAGATAAAATGTTGAATAGTTTATAAAATTTATTAAAATTAATCATTTATATCAAATCTACTTTCTTTTTATTTTTTAATACATAAAGGCTGGTAAGCATTCGTGCTATAAAATAAACTGAAAATAATGTTGTAAAGATTCCAACTGCTAATGTAACAGAAAAACCTTTAACTGGACCAGAACCCATAAAAAATAAAATAATAGCAGCAATTAATGTTGTTATATTTGCATCTAAAATTGCAGTTTTAGATTTAATGTAACCAGTGTCAAAAGCTATAATATTATTTTTTTCTTTTTTAGACTCCTCTTTAATTCTTTCAAAAATTAATACATTTGCATCAACAGCCATTCCCACTGTAAGTATAATTCCTGCTATACCAGGGAGTGTTAATGTTGCTTCAAAAATCGTAAGAATCCCGATTAGGAGGAATAAATTAATTAAAAGTGTTATGTTTGCAATTAAACCAAACACTTTATATTTAAAAAACATAAAAATAATTACTAATAAAAAACCAATTGATAATGCAAAAAATCCAGCATTAATTGAATCTTGCCCAAGCTCAGGCCCAACTGTTCTTTCTTCTATAATATTAAGTGGTGCAGGTAGAGCACCAGACCTTAGTAGTAAAGCTAGGTCTGTAGCCGATTGAAAAGTAAAATTTCCACTAATTTGTCCTGACCCACTTACAATTGCATCTCTAATAACTGGGGCACTAACTATTTTACCATCTAATACAATAGCTAATTGTTTACCAATACCTGTTCTGGTGGCTTTACCAAATCTTTTTGCACCCACTCTATCCAATGTAAACGAAACAACAGTTTCGTTTGTTTGATTATTCATTTGTGGCTGTGCATCTAACAAATTTTCACCATTAAGAATTATTCTTTTATTAACTAACACCTCATTAGAGCCATCCTCAAACGGTAACATCTCAACACCAAATGTGTCATTATTTTTTTGAGCAACAAACCTAAATGTAAGGTTTGCAGTTTTTCCCAATAAGGATTTTATTCTCATTGGATCATCTAAGCCAGGAAGTTCAACCAAAATTCTATTGTTTCCTCTTTTTATAATATTTGGCTCATTAGTTCCAACTTCGTCAACTCTTCTTCTTACAATTTCAATCGCTTGATCTTGAGAACTGGTTTTAATTTCAATAAGGCCATATTTAGAGATTGTTAGTTTAAATTCATTTTCTATAACTGATAAATCAAATTGATGAGATTTATATAGATTATAATAAGGATTAATTTCACTTTCCTTGTCTAAAAAAAAAAATTTAACTATTTCGTTGTCAGGTTTAGAAATGTTAAAAAATATTGCCTCATCTTTAATTCTCAGATCAGTAAAAACTATTTTTTTATCTTTTAAATAGTTTCTAATGATGGATATTGTGTTTTGTAGTTTTTGTAACTTTACTGGATTATTATCAATTTCCAATAATAGATAAGAGCCCCCTTGCAAATCTAAGCCAAGATTTATTTTTTTTGATATAAAACTATTTTCAGATTCTTGAAAGTTAGAAAATGTTATATAAATAAAGAAAAGTGTTACTAATGAAATTAAGGTAATTCTTAATTTTGAAAAGTATAACACTTCAGCTTAATGTTATTTTTTTACTTCTGGTGCATTAAGCAAACCCTGGATGCCTGTAGATTTGATAATTTCAACTTTTACATTCTCAGCAATTAGTACTTCGACTTTTTCATTATCAATAATTCTCTCAACAGTTCCAATAATACCTGCAGATGTAACAACCTTGTCTCCTCTAGATAAGTTTTCTACCATGGCTTTATGCTCTTTAACTTTCTTTTGTTGAGGTCTTATTAAAAAAAAGTAAAAAATAACAAAAATTAAAATTAATGGTATAAATTGGCCTATTCCTTGATCCATGTTTCTCCTTGATTAAAATGAATACTTACAACATCTTTCTAAATAAAACAACTTTAAATCTTAATGATTTTTTCAAGTTTATTCATATAGGGCCTTAAAATTTCTGGGATAATAATAGAGCCATCTTCTTGTTGATAGTTTTCTAGTACCGCAACAAGAGTTCTTCCAATAGCTAAACCACTGCCATTCAAAGTACCTACTAAAATTGTTTCTTTATTATCATTCTTATATCTCGTCTTCATTCTTCTAGCTTGGAATGATCCACATGATGAGCAGCTTGAAATTTCTCTATATTTATTTTCAGATGGAAGCCAAACCTCTATATCAAAAGTTTTTTCAGCACTAAAACCCATATCACCAGCACATAAAATAATTTTTCTATAAGGTAGTTTTAATAAATCTAATATTTTAGTAGCACAGTCAGTCATTCTATCTAGCTCAGGTAAGCATTCCTCAGCTTCGACAATGCTAACCATTTCAACTTTATAAAATTGATGCTGTCTAATCATCCCCCTTGTGTCTTTTCCATAGCTACCAGCCTCCTTTCTGAAACATGGTGTAGAAGCAACCATTCTCATTGGTAGGTCTTTTTTATCAACAATTTTTTCCCTAACCATGTTTGTTAGGATTACTTCTGCTGTTGGAATTAGAAATTTTCTTTCATTTGAGTCATCAAGCTTAAGTTCAAATTGATCATTATCAAATTTAGGTAATTGACCAGTCCCAAACATACTTGAATCTGTTGCTATCAATGGTGGAGAAATTTCCTTGTATCCATTTATATTAACGTGTGTATCAAGCATAAAATTTGACAAAGCCCTTTCTAATAATGCTAAATTATTTTTTACAAATACGAATCGAGAACCAGTAGTTTTTGTTGCAAGATCAAAATCTAACATATCTAGGTTTTCACCTAACTCATAATGTGATTTAGGTTTAAATGAAAAAACAGGTACTACTCCTGATTTTAAAATTTCTACATTAGAATTTTCATCTTTACCAATTGGGACATCTGAATGCGGTATGTTAGGAATAGAAGAGAGGATAGAATCTAGTTCACTTTTAATACTAGTTTGTAACTTTGCAATTTTTTCAATTTTAATAGAAATATTTTTAGATTTTTCAAATAGTGTTTTATCTTTATTTTTAGATATGTCTTTTTTTTCTTTCTCTAAATTTTCTTTTTCCTGAATAAATTTCCTGTTCTTTTCATCAAGTATCAAAATCTTATCTACATCTAATGTAATAAATCTTTTTTTTAAAGCTTCTTTGAAAGCTACAATATCATTTTTAATATCTTTTATGTTATGCATCTTTGTTATTTTTCTTTTCAATTATATTTACTGAAAATATAGATAATTCATATAAAATCAATAATGGTATAGCTAAACCTATTTGTGTTATTGGATCTGGTGGTGTTAATAAAGCAGCTGCTGCAAAAATCATTACTACAACATATTTTCTTCTATCTCTAAGAAATTTAGCATCTACTATACCAACTCTAGCTAATAAGCTTAGAACTACAGGTAGTTGAAAACTAATACCAAAGGCAAAAATTAATTTCATTATCAAAGAGAGGTATTCATTTACCTTTGCCTCTAATTGAATGGGTAATCCAGTTGATCCACCAGTACTTTCAAATGAGAGGAAAAATTTTATAGCAAGTGGCATTATTAGATAATAAACTAACATTCCTCCTAAAAAAAATAAAACTGGTGTGAGTATTAAATATGGAACAATTGCAATCTTCTCATGTTTGTAAAGGCCCGGTGCTATGAATTTCCAAATTTGTATCAATATATAAGGACATGTAACAAAAAAAGCTGCAAAAAAAGAAACTTTTAAATAAGTTAAAAAAGTTTCTTGTAATGCTGTAAAAATTAACCTTCTATCAGTTCCATTATCTTTTACTGCTTGCGCATAAGGTTCAACTAAAAATCCATACAAGTGTTCTGAGAAAAAATAACAACTAATAAAAAAAATGAATAAAAAAATAAAAGAATGAATCAATCGTTTTCTAAGTTCTGTTAAATGACTTACGAAGCCACCTTCATTTTCAGATCTTGTCATTTTCTTCGTCTTTATTTTTAACTTTTGGTTTTATTATTACATTAGATTCATTGTCTATTTCATTTGATCCGATATCAAGATCAGCTACTTCACTTTGTATATTGTTAATATATCTTTTAGTTGTTCCAATCCAAGACCCAACTTTTTTTAACATAAATGGGAAATCTTTAGGACCAATAACAATAATAGCCACAGCTACAACTAGTAAAATCTCAAACCAGCCAATAGTGGGCATTTAATTTATTCTTTGTCTTTGGTGGAGTCTTGATTATTTTCAGAAACATTTTTAGGTTCTGGTTCATCGATAATATCTGTTGCCATACCTTTTTTAAAACTTTTAATTCCTTTTGCTACGTCACCCATTAAGCTGGAGATTTTACCTCTACCAAATAAAAGGACAACTAAGATGATAACTATTGCTATTTGCCAAATTCCTATGCTCATTAGTTTTTATACCTCTTTTATTTTTAATTTTAAAGAAACTTTTTTATTTTTCTTCTTCTTCGGTGTTAAGTGTGCCACTGAGCATCTCATCTATATTTTCATAGATATTTTCTTTTTTTTTCTCTTGTTTTTCTTTATAAAATTTACCAGTTCCAAATATTGCATTATCTATGTTAGCAGTATCAATTAAGCCAGCTGATCCTAACTCATCCACAGTAGGTAAGTCTGATAATTTTTGAAGGCTAAAGTGACTTAAAAAATCGACAGTCGTTCCATACTGTATTGGTTTTCCAGGAACATCCTTACGACCTTGTTGTTTAACCCAATTTAATTCCATTAATATATCAAGTGTATTTGTACCAAAGGCTACCCCTCTTATCTCTTCAATTTCAGCTCTTGTCACAGGTTGATGATAAACTATTATAGCTAGTGTTTCTATTGCAGCTCTAGATAGTTTTTTTTCAGTAGTTTTTCCGTGTGACATTAAATTTGATAAAGTTTCAGAAGTTCTGAATGACCATCTATTTGAAATACAAACTAAGTTAATACCTCTAGAAGAATATTCATCCTGAAGTTTTTTTAAAATTTTTAAAACATTTGTTTTTTTTGAAATTTTAGATTCAATAGTTTCAATATCAAGTGGTTCTAATGCTGCAAAAACTATTGCTTCAACTTCTCTTTCACCATTATTAATTTTTTTAGGAAAAGTAACAATATTATTAACTAAATCTTTTTTTATTTTTTTCATTTAACTTCCTTAATATATATATCATCAAATAAGTTTTCTTGTTTAATTGTTAAATTTCCTTCTTTAACAAGTTCAAGAGATCCAGTAAAAATTCCTGCTTTACCAGTTTTTTTAAATTTAGATCCATTCATAAAATCTTTAGGAATTAAATCATTAATATTTTTCCAATCAAGTAATTTTCCAAAATATTCTCGGATCGTTTTTATACCATCTTCTGTACTAAATACTGGCAGTCTAGGTATATTCATTCTTTGATAATCTTTTGTCATGATAATTGATGAATATGTTTTTAATAAATCATAAAGATTAAGCTTATATTCGGTACTATAAATTGATCTAATGCTTCCCTTAATTCCTCTAAAATGTATTTCTCTACCCAATCTATTTCTTTTTAACATTTGATCTGAAAGTAAACGTATCAATTCTAATTTTTTTAACTGTAACTTTAATTTTTGAGCAACTTCTTGTAATCTAAATTCTTCTTCAGGATCACCAGGTAATAAAAGTTTCGATTTCAAATATGTTAGCCAAGTGGCCATTAACAAATACTCTGATGCCGTTTCTAAATTAAGATTTTTTTCATTAGTTATATATTCATGAAATTGATCTGCTAATTTAGTTATTGATATATTTTCAAGATCTACTTTTTGGGCTTTAGCTAAATCTAACAGAACATCCAGTGGTCCACTGTAATTAATGAGGTTAACATTAAAATAATTAGAATCATTATCAGACATTCTGAATATTAACTTAAAATCTTATAAAATTGTGATGTTTTTTTAATTATAAACTTGCTTATTAACGGTGCATTAATTGCTACTTCACTCATTTCCTTAAAGTTAGCATTACAATGAAGAACTAAATCACAACCAGCATCAAAAGCTTTTATTGTATTCAATTTAATAGATCCTTTTAAGCTTTTCATTGAAATATCATCTGACATTATTAGGTTCTTAAACTTAATGTTGTTTCTTATTAATTGAATCATTTTTTTTGAATGTGTTGCTGTATTGATATTGTCTATATTTTTATAAATTATATGTGCTGTCATAGCAAAAAAACTAGACTTCCTCTTAAAAGCCAAAAAATCATTTTTTATTAGATAATCTAAATTTTTATTCACACTCGGTGTTAATTTGTGACTATCCACTTTAGCTAAACCGTGACCAGGTATATGTTTAATTACAGCTCCTATATTATTTGAATGAAAGAGATTTATACAAATATCACCTATTTTAGATACAATTTTTGGATCTTTTGAAAATGACCTATCACCAATTATTGAGCTAGACCCTTTTGACCTGAGGTCAAGAACAGGCAGCGTATTAATGTTTGCTCCTATCGACTTTAGCAAAAAAGAAGTCTGTTTTATAAAAATTTTATAATAATTATAAAACTTTTTTTTATCTTTTAAATAAAGTTTACCAAAAAATTCACCAGTTAAAAGGTCTACATTAAAAATTTTCTTTAATCTATTTACTCGTCCACCTTCTTGATCTATCAAAATAGGATAACTTTTATCTTTAAAAATCTTTTTTATTTGATCGGTTAAATTTTTACCTTGTTTCAAAGATTTAATATTTCTTGAAAAAAGTATTACACCCCAGGGTTTATATTGATGGAGAAATTTTATTTCCTTAGCCGATAAAGTTGTAGATTTAATTCCAATTATGAAGCTTCTTCTATTGTTCATTATTATTAATTAACTTCCAAAAATTATAATTTTTCTTATTTATATCTATTGTTTTTTCAATGTATTCAACAATATCAATAGTATCACTTTCTAATATAATTACATTTTGTGAATAGTTGATAATTTTTTCATCTATCTGTTTATACGACCTATAAGAATTTTTTTTATTATTATCTGAAAAATAATATTTTAACGATAGAAAATAAAATAAAAAAATAATAAACGAAAATAAAAGATATTTTAATTCTTTTAACATTACATTTTTTCTGGCGTATTAACACCAACAATATTCATGCCCGATCTAATTACATTAGATATGACTTTTAAAAAAACTAATTTATTATTAGGTATTATTTTTTGATCATTAATGAATCTTTTACTTGAATCATCTTTGCCCATATTCCAATAAGAATGGAATTCAGATGAAAGTTCATATAGGTAAACAGGAATTCTATGTGGTTCTAATCTTAAACTTGCAGCTTCAATACATTTTGGCCATTCTGCTATTTTTTTTAAAATTTTTATTTCATCATTTGAGTATTGAAAATTATATTCATTGATATCTAAGTCTTTATTAATATCTAAATCAACGTGCCTGAAGACTGATGATATTCTAGCATAACAATATTGTACATAATAAAGAGGATTATCTTTTGATTTTTCTTTAACTTTTGTAAAATCAAAATCTAACTCAACATCACTACTTCTATTCAACATAATAAAACGGGTGGCGTCCTTACCAACTTCAGATATCAAATCTTCAACCGTAATATAGTCACCTTTTCTTTTTGACATCTTGAAGGGTTTTCCCTCTTTAATTAATTTTACAAGCTGACTAACCTTACAAATTAGTTTATTCTTAGAACCAGATAAAGCTTCCACGACAGATTCTATCCTCTTTATGTAACCTGCGTGATCAGCTCCAAGAATATTAATTAGAACATCAAAATTTCTATTTAATTTATTGTTATGATAAGCCACATCACTGGCAAAATATGTCCAAGATTTATCAGATTTTTGCAATGCTCTGTCTTTATCATCTCCAAATTTAGTAGATTTAAATAACAATTGTTCTCTTTCTTCCCACTTTTCATTATTTTCACCAGCTGGAGCTTTAATTTTACCCTCATAAATTAAGTTCTTATCTTTTAATTTGGTGATAACTTTTTCTACTTCTTTAGCATTAACAATGCTTGTTTCTCTTATAAAGTTATCATGAATAATTCCCAAACTTTCTAGATTTGACTTAATTAATTTTAAGGAATCAGAAATAGATAATAATGTTAATTTTTTTGAAATATTTTCAAATTTATCAAAATTTAAATCTTTATTATTTTCGGTAATATTTTTAGCTATATCAACTAAATAATCTCCAGGATATAAGTCAGTATTATCTAATGGAAATTTTTCATTATATAGAATTTCTCTGACTCTAAAATAAACTGATTTAGTGAAGTTAATTATTTGATTGCCATAATCGTTAACATAGTATTCTTTCGACACATTGTGTTTATTAAAGATTAAAATATTTGATATAACATCACCTAATATAGCGCCTCTACAATGACCAACATGCAATGGGCCAGTCGGATTTGCAGATACAAATTCTATAAGATAATTTTTTTTTTTTTCTTTAAGATTAACACCATAGTTTGCATGATCTTTGTGAACCTCTCTAATAAAGTTATTCCAATAAATACTTCTAAATTTAATATTAATAAAACCAGGTTTAGCGACTGAAATTGTCTCAATATTAGGATCTTCTTTTTCTATAAAACTAATTAATTGATTTGCTATATCAGTTGGTGACTTCTTGTTAATTTTCGACAAAACCATAGAAACATTGGTTGATATATCACAATCAAAATTTGCTGGAGGTATATCTACATTTATACCATTCAAAGTTTCGGGTAATTCAAGAGTCCCATTTTCATTTAATCTTTTGATCAAAATATTTATCTTATCTAAATAAAGTTCAAAAATATTCATTTAATATCTTTGTGTAAGTTTATGGCATATCTATCTGTCATGCCTGAAATAAAATCAGCGATAGCTCTATTTACATCCATCTTTAGTAAGTCGTTTGATATAAATTTTTTAGGTTTATTCTTAATTTTAGAAAAAAGTTTATTAACAACTTTTTTTCCTTGATTGTTTTTTAATATTACTTTTTTATTATTATACATTTTACTTCTTAAAAAGAATCTAATCTCTTTTTCTATAGTTAAAAATTTATTAGAAAAGCAGACTATAGAGTCTTCTAATCTATATACATTACTTAAAGATTTTATTTTATTAATCTTTAAATTGTATTTCGTATTTTTAATTAAGTCCCTTACCATCAAATCAATTGAATCTCTTATTATTTGATAAATCAAAATATCTTTATTGTTACTTTTTATATTACTTTTATGTGATTTATAAATATCTTTAAAAAAATTAATTTCGATCAAGTCATTCAAGTTAAACATTTTTGCTCTAATTCCATCTTGTATGTCGTGGTTATTGTAAGCAATATCGTCAGAGATTGCTGATATTTGTGCTTCTAGTGATCCTGAATTATTAAAATTGATTTTATTCTTAAAATTTTTTAATCCAATAAGTCTTTTAACTGGTGAAAGATCTTTAATGGGACCATTATGCTTTAGTAATCCATCAAGAGTTTCCAATGTTAGGTTTAGACCTTTAAATTTTAAATACTTATGTTCAAGAAACATTATAATTCTTAACGTCTGAATATTGTGATCAAAGCCACCAAAGTTATACATGCACTCATTGAGAGCATCCTCACCAGCATGACCGAATGGTGTGTGACCTAAGTCATGAGCTAAACTTAAAGTCTCAGCCAGATCATCGTTCAAACCTAAATGCTTAGCGATAGATCTTGCAATTTGAGCAACTTCAATTGAATGAGTGATTCTTGTTCGGTAGTGATCACCTTCTGTATTAACAAAAACTTGAGTTTTATGCTTTAACCTTCTGAACGAAGCACAATGGATTATTCTATCTCTATCTCTTTGAAATGGCGTTCTATAGAGTGAATTAGCCTCTTTAAATATGCGACCTTTGCTTTTAGATAGAGCCAGATTTGAGTAATTATTCATACTTTAAATTCAATAA
>Ga0209709_10004024_pt1 | contig 11977 bp, 13 predicted proteins | sample ArcticOcean_MG_C_2_FD_187435 | JGI IMG/M metagenome (GOLD analysis project Ga0209709, IMG submission 187435) | Marine microbial communities from western Arctic Ocean - ArcticOcean_MG_CB4_136 (SPAdes) (version 2) | ecosystem: Environmental > Aquatic > Marine > Oceanic | place: Arctic Ocean... | reverse complement strand
CTGGTGACATAGGTCGCCGAGTTCCAGCCAGTGTAGGCATAATTGACGTAGATTAATGCGACTGCAAAAGCCCCGCTAAAGAGAAGTTTCTCATCTCCGGCCTGAGGCGAAAAATCAGGGGCCTGATATGTGCCACCCCAGATGAAAATAACCGCGCAAAATAGCAGTATCAGTAAAACTTTAAGCGCGGTAAATGTCTGTTGAATACTGCTACTGGTCTGCCTAGAAAGGCAGTGAACGGCAGTAAATATAATGACCAGTGCCATCGCTGACCAGGTGGGTGAGATGTGAGGAAAAACGGCAGACAGATACGCACCAAAGGTCATGGCAGCCAGCGCGACAGGTGCGGCAAAGCCAACAGTGGCTGATACCCAGCCGGAGATAAATCCAGCGCAGGGATGGTATAGTCGGGTTAAAAAGTTATATTCACCACCGGAGCGAGGCAAATTTGCCCCGAGTTCTGCATAGGTGAGGGCTCCACACAGGGCCGTGAGACCACCGATAAACCACAGCATCATCAACACAAAAAACGATTGGATACCCAATAATTGAAAGCCCAAACTGGTAAATACGCCTGTGCCAACCATATTGGCGACCACGACTGAGATGCCTGTCGTTTTTGAAAATGTATGCACTTAACGTTTAACCAACTAAGACCTTGGCCAGCACTTTACAGCACAGTTTTGAATCGGCCAAGTACCTCCCCAAAATACTTGTCATTTTGGCAATTAGGCAATCAAGATAGCCAAAATAGTTTACGATGAACTGTCTTAAAATAACGAAATATTTGGGGTATATCATGGGGGCAAGTATACGTGCATTATTGGGTGCATTGGCTTTTAGCCTACTAGGCGCTGCGGTTGAGGCTGAAGATTCGGCGCCGGACAGCATGCAGGTATATTTTGGCGATACACATCTTCACACGTCCTATTCTTTTGATGCCTTTTTGAACAACAATCACAGTGCTGATCCTGATACAGCCTATAGATGGGCCAAGGGCCAGCCGGTTATTCATCCCTATAACCGGGCTCGAGTGCAAATCGAGACCCCGTTGGATTTTTTAGTAGTCTCCGACCATGCGGAGATGCTGGGCGTGATGCGAGCTTTTAATGAGGGTAACGCACAATTGGACGACCTTGGCTGGTACGGTAATCTCAAACGTTGGTATGCCATTAGACAGATGAATCAAGCCATTGAAGACGATACAGGGCTACAATTCTTTGGCCGATTTTTACCCAAAGCAATGGCCGTCAGCGGTCACGGCGACCCCGCCGCAGATTCGAGTAATAATATTCAAGATCTGGCTATTTTTGGCGATATATCGCCAATCAGCATCAACGCCTGGGAAGATATTGTAGCCAGCGCAGAGCGACACAATGATCCCGGCACTTTTACTAGCTTGCTGGGCTGGGAGTGGAGTTCCATACCCACTGGCGCTAATTTACATCGCATTGTTATCACTCCTGATGGGGCTGATAAAGCCAATCAGTTTTTGCCCTATGGCTCGGACAAGAGTCAGTACCCCGAAGATCTGTGGCAGTGGCTAGATGACACGCAGGCACGGACGGGTGCGCGGTTTATGGCTATTCCTCACAACTCGAATATCTCCAAAGGGTATATGTTTGACACCTCTAGTCTTAGAGGGGTGCCAATCACTGCCGACTACGCGCGCCGCCGAGTGGCTTGGGAGCCGATTGTCGAGGTGACTCAGACTAAGGGCGACAGCGAGACACGCAGTGACTTTTCACCGAAGGATGAATTTGCCGATTTTGAAAACTATGATCATTACATTCAGTTGAGCCAAAAAGCCTATAGCGCTAGTAGTGCAGACTTCATTCGACCGGCACTGAAAAGAGGTCTAGCGATTGAGCAAAAAGTGGGCGTGAATCCCTATAAATTTGGTCTAATTGGGTCCACGGATTCGCACTCAGGGCTATCCTCAGCGGAGGAGAGGAACTTTTGGGGCAAAATGGCCAAAGATTCAACGCCCGAAACGAAGGTGCGCGTCGGGAAAAGCCCTGTAACTAGTAATGGTTATGATATGTCAGCCTCCGGACTTGCCGCTGTTTGGGCTGCGGAGAATACCCGCGAGGCTATTTATGCAGCGTTTAAGCGCAAGGAAGTCTATGCCACAAGCGGTCCGCGCCTGCGGTTGCAAATGTTTGCCGGCTGGCAATTTCCAGTTGATGCCGAAAATTCCGAAAACTTTGCAACCATAGGCTACCAGCAGGGCGTGCCCATGGGGGGGGATTTGATTGCCTCGGAGGGCGAAGCTAGAGCACCGAGCTTCTTGGTGCGGGCGGTGAAGGATCCGGTGGATGCCAATCTGGATCGTGTGCAGATGGTAAAAGGTTGGGTTGACGAGAACGGCGAACAGCACGAGCAGGTATACAACATTGCTTGGTCAGAGGGTGAAGATCAGCAGCCTCGTCTGCTGGATGTTGAGGGTAACCTGCCAGCGGTTGGCAATACCGTTGATATCAAGTCAGGGCGTTACACTAATAGCATTGGCCAGGCGGAGTTTGCGTTGCGCTGGGCTGATCCGAACTTTAACCCACAGCACTCAGCCTTTTATTACGTTCGTGTCCTGCAAATTCCAACAGCCAGAAATGCACTGTATGACAGTATTGCGCTGGAGCTGGAGCAGCCACCAAGGGGGCCAAAAACGATTCAAGAGCGAGCCTATAGTTCACCTGTTTGGTATACCCCTAGGTAGAGGATTGAGCACGGATTATGAAACTACCTATCAGTAGACTTGCCCGAGAGCCGCTGTTCCAGTTTTTGTTTGTGGCGTTGATACTGTTCGGCGGAGAGCGACTTATTAATGCCGACGACTATGCTAACGCGCAATTTCAGATCTCGATTGACGATGAGACATTGGTTCAATTTATGCAGCTCCGTGCTAAGACCTTTAAACCGGAGGAAGCAATCGTGGCGCTAAAAGCGCTCAGTCCAACAGAGCGTCAACGGTTAATCGACGATTACGCCAGAGCCGAGGTTTTATTTCGTGAGGCAATGGCACTCAATTTAGATAAAAACGACCAGATTATCCGTCGTCGTTTAATCCAAAAAATGGATTACCTAGCTCAGGGTTTTTATGATGAATCAGTTCCACTGACCGATGCCGACCTGCAAACTTACTATAACCAACACCGGCAGGACTATCAAAAAGCGGCGGAAGCGACTTTTACCCATGTCTTTATTTCGTCTGAACGCCGCTCAGTGGATGAGGCGAAAGCGCGAGCAAACGCATTGCAACAAGAACTGAACCGCACAGAGACGCCCTTTGAAAACGCTGCTCGTCATGGCGAACGATTTCTGTACAACCGCAACTATGTCAATCGCCAAGACGATGAAATTAGCAGTCACTTCGGTAGTGAATTTCAGCAGCAGGTGTTTGTGTTATCGCCGAGTGATCGCTGGCAGGGGCCAATTCAGTCTAATTTTGGCTGGCATCTAGTCTTGCTGGTGAAAAATACACCGGCCTATATCCCCGAATTGGTGGCCATTGGCTCGGCGGTATTTGCCGATACCCAGCGCCAGCAGCAGCGGTCAATCAAGCGGCAGGCCATTGCCAAATTAATGGCAAAATACCAGATTACCGATAAGAGCCAATAATGATGAGGCTCGCTCTCGGGTTGATTGTGGCGTTGCTATTGGTGAATTTGGTTCGCGCCGATGAAGCGCGGCCTGTTTATATTGAGGTTGTGGAGCAGAGTAACAGTCAATATCTTCTCAAGTGGAAAGTGCCGCCGGTGATGTCCGCGGGGCAGGAGCCTCGGATCAACTTGCTACATCCCCGCTGTGCTCTTACGGTTGGCAAAAATGCTGTGGGTTTAACTGGTCGTAAAATCTACCATTGTCAGTGGGATTTGGGAGAGGCTCATAACGCGGCGTTCAAAGTTGAGCTGGACTATCCAAACAGTAATCCGGCGCTGACTTCACTCATTGTGTTTAAGCCGCTGTCAGCAGAGCCGATTCAGGTCTTTTCTGGACCTGAAGAAACCACCGTTACTCTACCTTTTGCGACATCCTCTGCTGCGGTCGCCAAACAATACACAATAGCTGGGATAGAACATATTCTGGTCGGGACGGATCACCTTCTGTTCGTGCTCTGTCTTATTATTATTGCCGGTGACTATAGGCGTCTATTGCTGACGGTGACAGGTTTTACTCTGGCGCACTCAGTGACATTAAGTCTGGCTACGCTCAATATATTTCGCCTGCCCACCGAATTGGTTGAGTGGCTAATTGCCCTGAGTATTTTATTGTTGGCTGTAGAAATTATTAAGCGGAGTCGAGCCGGCACTGGCGTCCAAGATAGCTTTACCTGGCGGCACCCTGTGAGCGCATCCTCTGTCTTTGGGCTATTGCATGGCTTTGGTTTTGCGGTGGTATTGCAAGAATTGGGTCTGCCCGCGACAATGAAAATTGAGGCGCTGCTATTTTTTAATATTGGTGTCGAGGTGGGGCAGCTACTATTTATTGCCGCGGTTGTAGGGGTCACCATGCTTGGCCTCCGAGCCGCGCCCGCTTTGAAGTCTCGGACGGCCGTACTCACTCAAGTGGTGGTCTATGGAATTGGTATTACCAGCGCCTACTGGCTGCTGGAGCGCGCAGGGGAAGTATTTTGAGCGCCCAAGGACGCTACTTTAAATGGCCCAGATGTTTAGAGATGACCTTCAGGCTTGGCTTAAATAGTTTGGGTGTGCAGGCTAGAATATTCCCCGATTCCATAAAGGTCTCGCCACCTTGAAAATCACTCACCATCCCGCCGGCTTCACGGACGATAAGCACGCCAGCAGCAATATCCCAAGGTTTGAGATTCATCTCCCAAAAAACATCCATACGCCCGGCAGCCAAATAGGCTAGGTCCAAAGAGGCAACGCCCATACGTCGAATACCCGCAGAGTTGTCGGCGAATTCGTGCATGCAGGCAAGGTACTTATCCATCTCCCTAAATGTAGGCTCACTGAAGGGAATGCCCGTTGCATATAGCGCCCCAGCTTTTTCCACTCGCCCAGAAACTCGAATCCGGCGGCCATTTAACTGGGCACCATAGCCACGACTAGCGGTAAATTCTTCATGCTTAAAGGGTTCTAGGACTACGCCGTGTTCGAGTTTTCCTTTGATGCGGCAACCGATAGAGATGGCCACATGAGGGATGCCCCGAACAAAATTTGTGGTGCCGTCCAGAGGATCAATCACCCACTCAATATCGCTATCTGGGTTGCCGCTGACACCACTTTCCTCGCCGAGAAAGCGATGGTCAGGATAGGCCTTTTTGATATTGTAGATGATTGTTTCTTCCGAGCGCCGATCTACTTCAGTCACAAAGTCATGTCGGCCTTTTTCATCAACCTTGACTAAATCCAGATTGTCTGCAGATTTGACGATCATTTCGCCTGCCATGCGGGCAGCGCGAAGCGCGATGTTAACCATAGGTTGCATAGAGATAGTGTCCAGGTGATTTAAAGAGCGCGGGCATTGTACCAGAACCACGGTGCCAGAGAAGAGTGATTCTGCTATTATGCCGCCCCAAATTAGGGGTTATTAACTGAGTGATTGAGAGGGATGAAGTGACAGTAGCTGGACGTCAGGAAAAAATTCGCATCGTACTGGTGAATACCACCCATCCAGGCAATATTGGCGGTGCGGCAAGAGCCATGAAAAATATGGGTTTGGCAGAGTTATATCTGGTTGCGCCTCGGGAGTACCCTGCGCCTCGTGCAATTTGGCGTGCAGCGGGAGCCCGCGACGTGCTGAAAAATGCCAAAATTGTGCAGTCGGTTGATGAGGCTATCGCCGACTGCTCGCTAGTGATCGGCACCAGTGCTCGGGAGCGAAGAATCCCTTGGCCACTGATTAATCCGCGTCAATGCGGCGAGCGAATTTGGGCTGAAGCCGACAGTCACAAGGTCGCCTTGCTTTTTGGTCGTGAAGACCGAGGTTTGACCAATGAAGAATTGCACAAGTGCCACTATCATGTGCACATCCCCTCCAATCCAGAATACAGTTCCCTGAATCTGGCGACCGCCGTGCAGGTGCTTAGTTATGAAATTCGTATGGCGAGTTTGGCCGATGCCGAGGGCAACCTGCCGTCACTGCAGGAGTGGGATCAGCCGCCTGTGACAGCTGGTGATCTTGAGTTCTTTCATGAGCATCTGGCCAAGACGATGGAGGATCTTAATTTCTATGATCCCGAAAATCCAAAGCAGCTGCTGACCCGCATGCGAAGGTTATTTAACCGCACAAGAATGGATCAGATGGAAGTATCAATCCTTCGTGGTCTATTGTCATCAATACAGCGTATTATTAACAAGTAGTTGAGTATGATAGTAGGATATTTACTTGACTATTTTAGTAGGGTATTGGATAATTTCAGTCATCTGGAAAGACAAGCACGGAGGAGGGTACATGAGACTGACAACTCGAGGACGTTACGCCGTAACGGCCATGCTTGATTTGACGTTGCATGCTCAGGACAGACCTGTTTCTCTGGCTGATATCTCTGAACGTCAGTCCATTTCTCTATCTTATCTGGAGCAGCTGTTCTCAAGGTTGCGGCAAGCAGAATTAGTTTCCAGTGTCAGAGGTCCAGGCGGTGGTTATCGTTTGGCTCGAGCCACTGATGGAATTTTTGTTGCGCAGATTATCGATGCAGTCAATGAATCTATTGATACGACCAACTGCAAGGGAAAAGGTGACTGTCAAGGGGGCAAAATTTGTTTAACCCATACCCTGTGGCATGATTTGAGTACAGAGATTCACGGTTTTTTGAACGGCATATCTCTGGCTGATTTGATGGCAAAGCGAGACGTACAAAATATAGCTCAGCGGCAGGATGACCAGCTGCTGATCTTAGATCACAACTTGCAGGCAAGCGCCTGCTGAATTTGGAGTAAACAATGAATCTTCCTATTTATCTAGATTATGCTTCGACAACACCGGTTGATCCAGTCGTTGCGGATAAAATGATGCAGTTTTTAACGCCCTCAGGGCAGTTCGGTAATCCTGCCTCTCGATCACATGTATTTGGTTGGCAGGCTGAAGCCGCCGTCGAGGATGCGCGCAATGATGTGGCGACGTTAATCGGCGCGGATCCCCGTGAAATCGTCTGGACATCTGGCGCCACTGAGGCAAATAACCTCGGGATCAAAGGCTGCGCACATTTTAACCAGCGCAAAGGTAAGCACATTATCACCTCCAGAATCGAACATAAGGCGGTTCTGGATACGTGTCGTCAGCTCGAGCGCGAAGGCTTCGAAGTTACCTATCTTGATCCAGACAGTAATGGTCTGATTCAACCTGAAATGGTCGCTGATGCTATTCGGGACGACACCACTGTCGTTTCAATTATGCATGTCAATAATGAGCTGGGGACGTTGAACGATATAGCCGCGATCGGAAAAATCTGTCGTGAGCGTAAAGTGTTCTTCCATGTCGATGCCGCGCAGAGTGCAGGCAAAACGCCGATCGATGTCGAAGCTATGAATGTGGATATGATGTCTTTCTCTGCGCATAAAATTTACGGACCAAAAGGCATTGGCGCGTTGTTTGTCCGTCGGAAGCCTCGAGTGCGTATCGAGGCGCAGATGCACGGCGGCGGTCACGAGCGCGGCATGCGTTCTGGCACCCTTCCAACCCACCAAATTGTCGGTATGGGTGAAGCCTTTAAGCTTGGATTTGACAATCTGGCCGAGGAGTCTGCGCGGATTGATGCACTGCGTACCCGTTTGTGGAGAGGCGTCTCGGATATGGAAGAGGTCTATCTAAATGGCTCTCCAGATCAGCATGTGCCAGGCATTGTGAACATTAGTTTTGCATTTGTAGAGGGCGAGTCTCTAATTATGGCGCTGCGTGATCTCGCGGTGTCTTCAGGTTCAGCTTGTACCTCAGCGAGCCTAGAGCCCTCTTATGTGCTGCGTGCGCTAGGTTTGAATGATGAGATGGCACACAGTTCAATCCGCTTCAGTATTGGTCGTTACACAAACGAGGAGGACATTGATAAAGCGATTGGTAAGGTACGCCTGGCCGTTGAAAAGCTGCGTGAACTGTCGCCTCTTTGGGATATGTTTCAGGACGGTGTAGATTTGAGTACAGTTGAGTGGGCGGCGCACTAAGTGCTGTCGTTAAATATTTATCATTATTAATTAGGAGTCATTAATATGGCTTATAGCGAAAAAGTTATTGATCATTACGAAAATCCACGCAACGTTGGGAAGCTTGACGACAGCTCAAAAAATGTCGGTACTGGCATGGTTGGCGCCCCCGCCTGTGGAGATGTTATGCGTCTGCAGATCCGGGTTAATGATGAGGGCATTATTGAAGATGCCAAGTTTAAGACTTACGGTTGCGGTTCTGCCATAGCCTCTAGCTCACTGCTTACCGAATGGGTAAAAGGTCGAACTCTTGATGACGCCGCGCAGATCAGAAATACCGAGATTGCTGAAGAGTTGGGTCTTCCTCCAGTGAAAATTCACTGTTCAGTATTAGCTGAAGACGCGATCAAAGCGGCAGTGCGTGATGTACGCGAGAAGCAGGGCAGATAAGTAATGGCTATCACCATGACCGCGGCTGCGGAGCAGCATGTTACCAAACATCTAGAACACCGCAGTAAAGGTGTGGGTATTCGCTTGGGTGTACGCACCACCGGCTGTTCCGGTTTGTCTTATGTCCTAGAGTTTGTCGATGATGCTGCCACAGAAGATCAGGTCTTCCACTGCGGTGATGTGAAGTTGATTATTGACCCGAAAAGCTTGCTGTACCTAGACGGAACTGAGCTGGATTATGTCAAAGAAGGATTAAACGAAGGGTTTGAATTTAAAAACCCTAATGTTAAAGATGAATGTGGATGCGGAGAGAGCTTCCACGTTTAACCGCTCTGGCATAGGTAATAGATAGGTTGATGGCCCTTTGAAACTTTCTAGTGATTATTTTGAGATTTTCTCCATGGTCGTCGGCTGGCAGGTTGACCGCGATAGCCTCGACGCTAGTTATCGGCAGCTACAGCAAGAGTTTCATCCTGACCGTTATGCCAGTAAAGGCGACGTTGAGAGGCGCCTCGCTGTGCAGGCAGCGTCGCTAATCAATCAGGCCTACGAAACGCTCAAGTCCCCTCTGAAGCGTGCCCAGTATCTGCTTGAATTAAAAAAAATTGATGCCAGCCAAGATAACCACATGACCCATGATGGGCCATTTTTGATGGCACAAATAGAATTGCGTGAGCAGCTCTCAGAGCTGCGAGATAACACAGATCCGTTTGCGGCCCTAGAGGAGCTTCGCGTTGGCGTTGAGCAAACATTTACAGCATTACAGGATCAGTTTGCATCAGAGTATCAGTCGGATAAAGACAGTGATGCATTCAATACCGTCACAAAAATGCAATTTTCATCCAAGTTACTGCATGAAATTGAGCAGCTTGAAGCCGATTTAGAGGACCAATAACCAGTGGCATTACTGCAAATTTCCGAGCCGGGCCAGTCACCGCAACCTCATCAGCGCCGCCATGCCGTGGGCATAGATCTGGGTACCACAAATTCATTGGTGGCCACAGTGCGCAGTGGTATGGCCGAGGTGTTGTCCGACGAACAGGGGCGAGAGCTGCTGCCCTCCGTCGTCCATTACACCTCTGATGGCGTCAGTTGCGTAGGCTATGAGGCCGCCGAACACAATGTCAGTGATCCACTCAATACGCTTGTTTCCGTCAAGCGCCTGATGGGCCGTGGTTTGGACGATGTGAAAACTTTTGGCGGTCGCCTGCCCTATGAGTTTGCCGCCGACGACGGAGGCATGCCAAAAATTCAAACCGTTTATGGGCCGGTTAGCCCGATTCAGGTGTCCGCAGAAATATTGCGTAAGCTGGCGGGTCGCGCTGAGGTTGCTTTTGATGACATGCTCGATGGGGCTGTTATAACTGTGCCTGCCTATTTTGATGATGCGCAACGTCAAGCCACCAAAGACGCCGCCACGCTGGCCGGCATCAAGGTGCTGCGCCTGCTAAATGAGCCGACGGCTGCGGCTCTTGCCTATGGCCTGGATCAAAATGAATCAGCTCAGGATGAGCGAACGATCGCAGTCTATGACCTTGGTGGTGGCACCTTCGATATCAGTATTTTGCGCCTCACTCGTGGCGTATTTGAAGTGCTGGCCACCGGTGGCGACTCCGCACTGGGCGGTGATGACTTTGATCATGCTATTGCCAACTGGTTGCGTGCACAAATGGGTATGAGCGACGACCTGTCCCCTGTTGAGCAGCGGATACTCTTGGAAGCCGCCAAGTTTGCGAAAGAAGAGCTTACCGATTCAGCAGAGGTGCAGCTGGAGGTTTTGGATTGGCAAGGTCTGTTGACCCGCGAGCAGATGCACAGTCTGATTGACAGTCTGATCGATAAAACTTTGCGTGCGTGTAAGCGCTCACTTCGGGATGCTGGCTTGGGAAAAAGTCAAATAGGTGATGTGATCTTAGTCGGCGGTTCGACTAGAACGCCGCGAGTGGGTGAAAAGGTGTCTGAGTTATTTGGTCGTGACGCTCTTTGCAGTTTAGATCCTGATCAGGTAGTTGCCATGGGTGCCGCGCTTCAGGCTGAAGTATTGGTGGGCAATAAATCCGGCGATGATATGTTACTGCTCGATGTGATCCCATTATCGTTGGGCATCGAGACCATGGGTGGTTTAACGGAAAAAATTATTCACAGAAATACCACTATTCCCGTGGCCAAAGCTCAGGAATTTACCACCTTTAAAGATGGCCAGACGGCCATGACTATCCATATATTGCAGGGTGAGCGAGAGCTGGCCACAGACTGCCGTTCATTGGCGCGGTTTGAGCTGCGGGGCATTCCACCGATGGTGGCGGGTGCAGCCAAAATTCGCGTGGCCTATCAGGTTGATGCCGATGGTCTGTTGGGTGTGTCCGCGCGGGAACTAGTCAGCAATGTTGAATCTAGAATTGAAGTAAAGCCCTCTTACGGTTTGGCGGAAAATGAAATCACCGACATGCTGCAGGCGTCATTTACCCATGCGCGCGGCGACATGCAGGCGCGGGCGCTTCGCGAACAGCAGGTGGAGGCAGATCGGATGATTGAAGATCTGCTGTCAGCCCTATACAAAGATGGTGATGCGCTGCTGGATGAGGATGAGCGGCATTGTTTGAGAGTTGCGGTTGAGGAGCTACGGACCCTGCGTGAAAGTACTACCGAACATCGGCTGTTGGCCCGTCAGATCGACTCCGTGGCAAAAGCCAGTGAAGCGTTCGCGGCCAGGCGAATGGATACCAGTATTAAGCGAGCGCTTGCAGGCCACAGCTTAGATGAAATCGACAACAGCTAGTTATATCCCAATTAATGAGGACGAGACCAATCATGGCTCAAATAGTATTTTTACCCCATCATGAGATTTGCCCTGACGGTGCAGTTATAGAAGCAAAAAAAGGAGAGAGCATCTGTGACGCCGCGCTGCGCAATGGTTTGGACATTGAACATGCCTGCGAAAAGTCCTGTGCCTGCACAACCTGTCATGTGCACATCCGCGAAGGCTATGAGGCTTTGCCCATCGCTGACGAGCTGGAAGAAGACTTCCTCGACAAGGCTTGGGGTGTCGATCCTGATTCTCGATTGAGTTGTCAGGTACTGGTCGGAGAGAAAGATCTGGTAGTGGAAATTCCTCGATACACCATAAATATGGTATCTGAGCGGCACTAAGGTTTTCCCACAAAAGCAGCTAAAAGGAGTAACGGCGAATGATTAAGTGGACGGATATCAACGATATAGCGATTGAGCTGGCCGACAACCACCCGGACGTCGATCCGCAATATGTGAATTTTGTTAATCTGCGCGAATGGGTACTGCAGATAGAAGGTTTTTCAGACGATCCTGATCGCTGTGGTGAAAAAATCCTGGAGGCCATTCAAATGGCATGGATTGAAGAGCAGGAATAAGCTTATTAGGGCCTAAAGACCGTATCAGGTAGGCTGATA
>Ga0209709_10004023_pt1 | contig 11977 bp, 10 predicted proteins | sample ArcticOcean_MG_C_2_FD_187435 | JGI IMG/M metagenome (GOLD analysis project Ga0209709, IMG submission 187435) | Marine microbial communities from western Arctic Ocean - ArcticOcean_MG_CB4_136 (SPAdes) (version 2) | ecosystem: Environmental > Aquatic > Marine > Oceanic | place: Arctic Ocean... | reverse complement strand
ATCCACACAACCGAGTCTCTGAGGTTCAGCGCCGTCAGATGACCACCGTAGTTGCCGATAATATTCATAACATCGCCATGCATGGCAATTTTGATGACTGCCAAAACATGGTTAAAAACAGCTTTAATGACCAGTCTTTTTTACCTGAAGGTCGCCAGCTGGCAGCTGTTAATTCTATCAACTGGGCGCGCATCATGGCTCAGATTGTGTACTATTTCTGGGCGTCTCTGTCTCTGGGTGGCCCCTCTAGAAAAGTTTCATTTTCAGTGCCCACGGGCAACTTTGGTGATATTTTTGCCGGTTATCTGGCCCATAAAATGGGTCTGCCTATTGGGCAGTTGGTGATAGCTACTAATCAAAACGATATCTTGCATCGCTGCATTACTGCCAATGACCATAGTACCCGGCCCCTTGAGCAGAGCCTAGCGCCCAGTATGGACATTATGATTTCCAGTAATTTTGAGCGCCTCCTATTTGATCTTTATGATGGCGACGGCGAGGCGATAGCGGAGTTGATGGCCGATGCTAAAGAGGGGCACATGCAGCTTAGCCCTAGTGCCTTAGAGAAAGCCCGGAAGCTATTTTCTAGTTACCGCTGTGATGACGAGGGCATGCTGGAAATGATTAGCTCGGTGTATCAACAGAGCGGTTATCTCATGGATCCGCACACGGCCATTGGATTGGATGCGGCGCGTCACTGCCGTTCAAATGCTGAGACTCCGATGGTGATATTGGCTACCGCGCATCCGGCTAAATTCCCCGATGCCATCAAACAGGCGGGTTACCCCTCTGATCCGGAGCTGCCCACCCATATGGCAGATCTTTTCCAAAAAGAAGAGCATTTTACCGTATTAGATAACGATCAGACGATTGTGCGACAATTTATTGCGGATCATATATCGGGCTAGTACCCCGACGCCAGAATATGGTCAATCGGGTTACTATCAGTATTTGAGAGACTGACCAATGAGCTTACGAATATATCAAGACGCCACCGCCGTCATTACCGGGGCGGCCTCGGGCATAGGCAAGGCGCTGGCGATCGAGCTGTCGCGACGCGGGTGTACCGTTGTCCTGGCCGATAGGCAAGTTGCACTTGCCGAGTCGGTTGCCGCGGCCATCGTATCCAATGGCGGCAACGCCTGGGCCAGAGAGCTTGATGTCTGCGACTACCCCGCGATGCAAACAATAGTTGATGAGGCGTTCACCAACACAGGCCGTCTAGATTATATGTTCAACAATGCCGGTATCGGCATAGGTGGATTTGCAGAAGACTATGAGGTCGAGGATTGGAACACCACTATCGATGTCAACTTACGCGGTGTAACCAATGGCATTCAGGCCAGTTACCGGCTTATGGTTGACCAGGGTTATGGCCATATAGTCAATACCGCATCCATGGCCGGATTGATTCCGGTCGCCAGCCAGATTGCCTACAGCGCAACAAAGTTTGCGGTCTCAGGACTTTCCCAGGCACTGAGGGTTGAGGCTGAGATTAAAGGCTTAAGAGTTAGCGCCCTGTGCCCTGGTGCGATTGAAACGCCGTTACTGACCGGTGGGGTTTATGGTCGTTTACCCAAGGGCATTACGCCTGAAAAAGCGACTGCCTACTGGGCAAAAATGAAACCGATGCCGGTAGCGGAATTTGCCGCGCAGGCATTAGATCAGCTGGCCAAAAATGTGCCATTGATTATTCTGCCTGGCAGGTGGAGAGGAATATACTGGATGTATCGCCTTTCCTGGGATCTTTGGTTTAAAAGTGCCAAAAAAGACCTTGCCAGACTATTAAGGCTGACCAGAGGAGGTAGTTCTTAAAGCGCAGTTAACTATTAATTGAATTTTAGGTTGACAGTGAGTGTGCCCGACTTATCATAGCGGACTGAGATTAATATCATGTCCGGAGTGTGGCAATGGCAGTCCCTGAACAATCGACAATCCGCAACAACTGGACGCGTGCAGAGGTGTTGGCGCTTTTTAATCAGCCCTTTAATGATCTGCTGTTCAACGCGCAGGTCATGCATCGCCGCCACTTTGACCCTAATCAGGTGCAGCTCAGCACATTACTGTCAATCAAAACCGGTGCCTGCCCAGAGGACTGTAAATACTGCCCTCAGAGCGCTAGATATGACACCGGTATAGAAAAAGAAAAATTGCTGCAAATTGAACAGGTTGTTGAAGCGGCGCAGGCCGCTAAGGCCAGTGGTTCGAGCCGCTTTTGTATGGGTGCGGCATGGCGTTCGCCTCATGATCGCGATATTCCGGCGGTGACAGCGATGATTCGTGAGGTTAAGGCTTTGGGTCTGGAGACATGCATGACGCTGGGTATGCTATCTAAAGATCAGGCCGACAATCTGTCCGACGCTGGGCTGGATTACTATAATCACAATCTAGATACCTCGAAAGAGTTTTATGGTGAAGTCATCACCACCAGAACTTATCAGGATCGTCTTAATACCCTTTCTAATGTGCGTAACACTGGGATGAAAGTCTGTGCCGGTGGTATCGTAGGCATGGGCGAAGAGCAAACAGATCGTGCCGGTTTATTAATCGAGTTGGCTAACTTACCCAAGCACCCAGAGTCGGTGCCAATCAATATGTTGGTCAAGGTGGCGGGTACACCAATGGCCGAGTTAGACTCATTAGATCCCTTTGAATTTATTCGAACCATTGCCGTTGCGCGACTAATGATGCCTGAATCTTATGTGCGTTTGTCAGCGGGTAGAGAAGACATGAATGAGCAGATGCAGGCTATGGCTTTTATGGCGGGGGCTAACTCGATTTTTTATTGTGAGAAGCTGCTGACCACGCCAAATCCTGCTGCTAATACTGACATGCAGTTATTTAAGCGTTTAGGAATTACACCTGAAGCCTATCAGGTAAATAAGGACACTGAGGGTCAGATCGCCCAACTGCGACAAACTATTACTGAGGCAAAGACCGACTCACTATTCTATCGAGCCGGATAGCGCCTGGCATGGATACCATGGATGCAACCTTACAGGCGGCCCTCGACGAGCGTCGGCTAAAGCACCTTTACCGCCAACGCAGCCATCTGACATCTGGGTGTGCCGCCATGATTACTGTGGATGGGAAGCCGCAGCATAACTTCTGTAGCAATGATTACTTAGGTCTTGCAGGGCATCCAGATATTACCGCGGCATTAAAAGCTGGTGCCGATCAATACGGTACAGGCAGTGGCGCCTCTCACCTTATCAGCGGTCATAGCAGTGCCCATGAGAATTTAGAACAGCAACTGGCGGAGTTCACTGGACGTCCGCGAGCCCTTTTATTTTCCACCGGCTATATGGCTAACATGGGCGTCATCACCGCGCTCACGGGGCGCCATGATCTTGTCCTGCAGGATTACCTGAATCATGCCTCATTACTCGACGGCGGTCGTCTAAGCTGTGCAGATATGCAGCGCTACAAACATTCTAATGCCGAGGACCTGGCTGCGAAATTGGACGCGACTAATACCAGTCGCAAGTTAGTGATTACAGATGGTGTGTTTAGTATGGACGGCGACTTGGCGCCCCTCGATAGTCTCGCAGAGATCGTCAGACAGAAGAAGGGATGGCTTATGGTGGATGATGCTCACGGCTTTGGTGTGTTGGGGAAAACGGGTGGCGGTCTTATTGAGGCGTTAGGGATGACCAGTAAGCAGGTACCGATTTTGGTTGGCACGCTCGGCAAAGCCTTCGGCACTTTTGGCGCTTTTGTGGCGGGTAGCGAGTCATTGATAGAAACCTTAATTCAGTTTTCCCGCAGCTATATTTACACTACGGCACTGCCGCCCTCTGTGGCCGCAGCCAGTGCCGCCAGTTTGAAAATTGTGCAGGCAGAATCATGGCGCCGTGAAAAACTCTTCAGTTTGGTGAGTCGCTTTAGATCCGGTGCTGAGCAGATTGGTTTGCATCTAATGGACTCGCAGATGCCAATACAACCGGTACAGATTAATGATGATCAGCGCGTGATGGCGATCAATGCGCAGTTGCGACACCTTGGGTTTATGGTGGGTGCGATTAGACCACCCACGGTTCCCAAGGGCAGCGGGCGACTGCGCATCTGTTTCTCGGCTATGCATAGCGATGAGCAGATAGATCAGTTGCTTGAGGTGTTGGAGTCTGTCGTTGCCCAGTAATGTATTGCATCACTACCCCTGTGGTGGCGGTCCTGTGCATCGCCATCCCATTGTCCTGGTCCATGGCTGGGGTGCAGATAGCCAAATATGGCAGGAGATACCACAACGTCTCAGCGGTTTTATCGAGGTCTACAGCCTCGATCTGCCGGGCTTCGGAGATAGTCCCGTTATCGACGACTATTCGGAGGTCAGCTTGCTAGAGTGGATGGCAGAGGTGTTGCCGAGCCACTGTTATTTGCTGGGCCTGTCCTTAGGGGGCATGCTTTGTCGGCGTTTTGCCGCTCAATATCCCAGACGCGTGGCAGGCCTCATCACGATTAGTAGTAACCTCAAATTTGTTGCCACACAGCAGCACCCCGATGCTATGGCCGGCTCGGACTTTACTGAATTTTTACAGCGCTGGGAGCATGATAGTTCACTCTGTCTTAAGCGCTTTTTGAGTCTCCAGACTCAGGGCGATAGCCAGCAGCGTCAGTTGATCAAACAGTTGCGGGCCATGGATTCTAAGATTGATGTCAATGCTGGTGGCGCACTTTTAGCGCTGCTGGGCCGCATGGACAATCGACCCGACAGGGCCAAAATTGGATGTCCTAGCCTAGATATTTTTGGTGCCAAAGACGCGCTGGTGACGGTAGCCGTCGCCAGTCAATTCAAATCGGACACGGCTATTATCCCCGGTGCAGGCCATCTACCGCATCTAAGTGCAGGCGATACTGTCTTACAAAAAATAACGGCTTTTTTAGATCGCGACCTGTACCGTTTAGATAAGCAAAAAATTGCATGGTCCTTTGGCCGCGCGGCGGCGGGTTACGACGACGTTGCGCAACTACAGCACCGTATCGGGTGGCAACTTTTAGAGGCTATTCCGGCTGGCTTTTCGGCTGACAATGTGGTCGATCTAGGCTGTGGCACTGGCTACCACACGGTTCAGTTGCAGCGCCGCTTTCCCGAGTCGCAGGTCACCGGAGTTGACCTCTCACCTGGCATGTTGGCCTATGCGCAGGAGCAGTATCCCGACTGTACCTGGCTATGTACCGATGCTGAAAATATGGACTTAGCCAGCGATTCTCAAGATCTTCTATTTTCCAATTTTGCCTTGCAGTGGTGTGATGATTTGTCTGCCCTAGCGGCGGAACTGTACCGCGTGTTATTGCCAGATGGCCGCGTCTATCTGACGGTTCCGGGACCAGCAACTCTAAATGAACTGCGACAAGCCTGGTCAGAGGTTGATGGGGGGGTGCATGTAAACCGCTTTTCCAGCTTACAGCAGTGGCAGCAGGTCCTTAGCGAGGCGGGTTTCGCCAGTGTTAATTTGGACTCCCTCAGGGTGACCGAACAGCATCAATCCGTTAGAGAGCTTTTGTTAGAACTTAAAAATGTCGGTGCCCACAATAACAATGCAGGAAAAGTTAATCATTTAACCGGTAAAAAACAGCTCAAGGCACTGTATCATGCCTACGATTATTTTCGTCTTCCTGGGGGCACAATACCCGCAACCTGGGAAATTATCAGTGGATTTGTAGTGAAGTAATAGCGTTGCATAACATTGAGGGTGAATATCTATGGTCAATAAATGGCTATTTATTACGGGTACCGACACTGATGTGGGTAAGACCGCGATAGCCACAGGTTTCCTGTCGGCGGCAAATAGGGCCGGACTCAGAACTGCAGCTATTAAACCGGTAGCGGCTGGGTGCATCGATACTGGTGCAGGATTGCAGAATAATGATGCATTGCAATTGCAGGCGATCGCCAGTCATAAGCTGGACTATCAGCAAGTTAATCCGGTAGCACTTGAAGCGGCGATTGCGCCGCATATTGCCGCCCAAGAATCGGGGAAAACTCTCAGCGCCTCGCGTCTGGTTGGCTTTTGCCGTGGCCTCACGTTATTACCACTGGATCTGATTGTTATCGAGGGTGCTGGTGGTTGGCGTGTGCCGCTCAATGACCGTGAAACCCTGGCCGATGTGGCCCGAGAAATGAATTGCCCCGTAATACTTGTTGTCGGCATGCGTCTTGGCTGTTTAAATCATGCGCTGCTTACCGCCGAGGCTATTCGTCGTGATGGATTGGAGATTGCCGGCTGGGTGGCCAATATCATTGAACCGGATATGCCACGGTTAGAAGAAAATATTGCTACACTAAAGCGGCTCTTTAATGAGCCCTGTCTGGGTATCGTACCCAGACTGCAAAACCTGACGCCGGAGCAGGTTGGCAGTTACCTTTATCTCCCGGCTGTGTTTGAGACAAATCAATGAGTGAAGAAAACAGTTTATCTGCAGAAGATCAGGCCCGCGTCGATCAGGTGATTAATGCGGGCTACAACCGCACAGAACGTCAACCCTTTCGTCCGCTGAGGTTGTTGGCTGTGCTTTGGGTGGTGGTCGCCATGTTGGGCGCTGTCAGCTGGTATATAGGTAAGCAGTCTGGTTTCTTGTAAACGAATGGTTGAGATCTTTTATGCAAATTACTACTCGTTCGTGTGACCTCAACGACTGTGACTTTCCCGAGCAGCTAGATCCCCTATTGAGGCGGATCTATCAGGGTCGGGGTGTGACCAGATTTGACCATCTTAATCGGCAACTCAGCTGTCTGCCCAAACCTGGCTCAATGCGAGGGGTTTGCGACGCGGTCGAGCGTTTGGTTGTGGCTGTGAAGGAAAAACAGGCGGTGACAATCGTTGGCGATTTTGATGCTGACGGGGCTACGAGTTCGGCATTAATGGTGTTAGCACTGACGGCTATGGGTTATACCAATGTCGCGTTTTTAGTGCCTAATCGATTTGATTATGGCTACGGTCTAACCCCAGAGATTGTTGATCTTGCCGCCCAAAAGACACCTGATCTTATCATCACCGTCGACAATGGTATTTCAAGTGTCGAGGGTGTCGCCCATGCCAATAGTCTTGGCATAGACGTTATTGTCACCGACCACCATCTGCCTGGTGCCATTTTGCCCGCTGCGGCGGCGATTGTTAATCCCAACCAAGCGGGTTGTGAATTTCCCAGTAAGAACCTTGCCGGTGTCGGTGTTGCATTTTATCTACTCAGTGCATTGCGCGCTGAACTGAGACTACAAAACTGGTTTACTGGGCAGAATAGAGTGGAACCCAATTTGGCCAGCTGGTTAGATCTGGTCGCTTTGGGTACAGTCGCCGATGTAGTCCCGCTAGATCAGGTTAACCGGACGCTGGTTTATCAGGGCCTGCTGCGTATTCGTTCTGGGCAATGTCGTCCCGGTATCCAAGCACTGCTGCGCATCGCGGGCAAAAATCCAGCGCGTGTCGTGGCTACCGATCTAGGTTTTGCGCTGGGTCCGAGGCTCAATGCCGCCGGTCGACTTGATGATATTTCGCTTGGTATTCAGTGCCTCCTCAGCGATGACCCAGAGGAGGCAATGACCACCGCCCGTGCCCTTGATGAGTTAAATCAGGACCGCAAATCGATTGAACAGGGCATGCAGCACGAAGCGCTAACCATTGTTGAAAAGCTGGTTTTCGGCACTGACACTGAATTGCCATCGGCACTGTGCTTGTTTCAGCCAGACTGGCATCAGGGTGTGGTGGGTCTGTTGGCTTCGCGTATTAAAGAAAAATACCATCGACCCGTGGTGGCATTTGCCCGTGGCGATAGCGGTGAACTAAAGGGCTCCTCGCGCTCAATTCCCGGTCTGCATATTCGCGATGCGCTCGATGCAGTGGCAACACAGAATCCTGGATTAATAACTAAGTTCGGCGGTCATGCCATGGCTGCAGGTCTCAGTTTGGATGAGCATAAACTGGTCGAGTTTGAAAAGGCCTTTCAAAATCAAGTGGCCAAATCATTGAGTGAAGATGATTTACAAGCGAAATTGGTTACAGATGGCAGCCTCGAAAGTCATCAATTAAGCATGCAAACCGCCGAGCTACTGCGCGATGCGGGTCCCTGGGGACAGCTCTTTCCTGAGCCTTGCTTCGAGGGCGACTTTGTCATTGTGCAGCAGCGCATTGTGGGTGAAAAGCATCTTAAATTAGTGCTAGCCCCGCAGAACCAACCCCAACTGGCTATAGACGCGATCTGGTTTAGCATTGATACTGCCGCCTGGCCGAATCAGAGTGCTGGTATTGTGCGTTGTGTCTATCGTTTGGATATTAATGAGTTCCGCGGTCAGGAAAGTCTGCAGCTGCTGGTTCAGCACATGCAAGTTACGAATCACGAATAGAAACAATCAATAGACTAGAAATTATGAGCTTTAAAAGCGATCTTCGCGCCGATTTAATTCTGCTGCTAACGGCCTTTATTTGGGGTCTGGCTTTTGTATATCAGCGTACTGGTATGGAGCATATTGGTCCTGTAACATTTACCTTCGGACGCTTTTTGATCGGTGCTTTGGCTATTCTGCCGCTGTGGTACCTGATGGAGAAGCCAAAAGAAATTTTTGCGATCAACGCGATCAATAAAAAAGCGGCTCTACTCGGCTTGGTGTTGACCGCTGGTATGCTGCTGCAGCAGTGGGGTATGGTCTATACCACTGCGGGTCGTGCGGGTTTCTTGACCGGCGTTTACATTATTTTCGTGCCCATTATTGGTTTGTTTTTTCGTAATAAAACCGAATGGCCTACCTGGCTCGGCGTGGCTATGGCAATGGTCGGGCTGTTCTTTTTGGGGCAGGTGGAAAGCGACGAGCTGTTCACCGGCGATGTTTTGATTTTGCTGGGTTCGATACTGTTTGCCGTACATATGATTTTTACTGGCAGGTTGGCTAATCAAACGTCGCCGTTCCGCTTAATCTTTATTCAGTTTCTGGTGGCGACGATCATCAGTTTTGTTCTGGTGCCCATCTTTGAAAGTTGGGACTGGCAGGGGATTTTAGATGCGGGTGTGGCACTGCTGTATGTTGGTGTTATGTCATCTGGAGTAGCCTTCTGCCTGCAGGTGGTAGGGCAGCGCACAGCGCCTGCTTCTCATGCCTCGATTATTCTGAGTTTTGAATCGGTGTTTGCCGCACTCTGTGGTTGGTGGTTACTAGATGAATATCTTACCGATCCGGAGTTGGTCGGCTGTGGTTTGATTTTGGCCGGTGGCCTGGTGTCCCAGCTTAAGGTGTTGCTTAAACAATCCGATGGCGATCCGATCAAGCATCCTCACGGCGTTAATTAACTAGCATGATATCAAGTACTTAGACATCAGTTGCAGGCGCTAAGGGTTTATGAATAAAGTCTGATTAATCATAAAAGGCTCGAGTGCGGCCTTAATGACATCTTTGATAATCGGCTGCGCCAGTGCTGTCGGGTGCAGTCCATCTTCCTGGATCATGCCCTCGGTAATGGCTAATTTTTCAAGCTGGAAGGGAATTAACAGAACCTTTTTTTGTTCAGATAGCTGTGGATAGACTGCCGCAAATGCATCGGAGTAACGGCGACCGTAGTTGGGAGGCAGGCGCATGCCAAACAAAACTGGCTCTGCACCCGCTTGGCGACAGAGCCTAATCATTGCCAGTAAATTTCGTTTCATCAGATTAACTGGCTGACCGCGCAGACCGTCGTTACCGCCTAATTCGAGCAGCACATAATCAGGACTGAATGTCTCCAGCAACAGAGGTAATCGGTTTAAACCACCACCGGTGGTGTCGCCACTAATACTGCCATTAATAATCTGATGGCTCTCGCCCCAGTCATCGCGCAGCAGTGCCACCCAGCCATTTTTTTGTGTGACGCCATAGCCAGCACTGAGACTATCTCCTAAAACTAGCAGAGTTGATCCATAAGTATTGGCGCCGAGTAAAATAAAAAGGCAACATAAGCGCCTTACAAACACTGTGGTTGATACAAACCGCATAAATAATCTCTAATAAGAAGTCGGTAAACACTGCACTCAGTGTATGCAATTTTTCTAGCAATGGACATTTGAAATGATAGAAGTCAGTGATATTAGTAAGCAGGTTAATACTGCGGAAGGTACGCTTAATATTTTAGATAAGATCAATTTATCTCTAGCCAGTGGCGAAAGCCTGGCGATTATTGGACCATCGGGGTCCGGGAAATCGACTTTACTGGGGATCTTAGCCGGCCTTGATCTGCCGAGTTCTGGATCGGTTCGCCTCAACGGCAGAGACATTACTGCTATGAATGAAGAGGGCCGTGCCGCTGTTCGTGCCAAGCATGTTGGGTTTGTATTTCAATCATTTCATCTGCTGCCTGGCCTAACCGCCCTGGAAAACGTCGCGCTGCCTTTAGAGTTGCAGGGCAATAAAGAGGCGCTCACGACGGCTGCCTACTTTTTACAGCGTGTGGGGCTTGATCACCGTATGACCCATTACCCTCGACAGTTATCAGGGGGCGAACAGCAGCGTGTCGCCGTGGCTCGCGCCTTTGCCTGCCGGCCAACGATTCTTTTTGCCGACGAGCCAACCGGAAATTTGGATACGGGCACGGGTGAGAAGATCAATGATCTTCTGTTTGAACTGAACAAGGAAGAGGGCACCACATTAGTACTGGTGACCCATGAACTAAACTTAGCCACGCGCTGCGGTCAACGTCTAGTCTTAGCGGCCGGTCAGCAGGTTGTAAAGACCATATTTGAAATGCAGAAATTGGTCGAACCTGTGGCGATTAAAACTGAGGCTAAAACTAAACCAGCAGTAGAAGCAAAACCGACGGCTAAACCCAAAGCTAAATCAGTAGCTAAGCTTGCAGCAGAACAAAAGCCTACCGCTAAACCCAAACTCAAATCCAGAGCTAAGCCAGCAGCGCAAAATAAGTCTGCGGTTAAAGCCAAAGTCAGTCCAGCATCTAAGCGAGTAACAGAACCAAAGTCTACGGCTAAACCTAAGTCAGCAGCATCAAAGCCCAAAGCCAAACCCAAAATCAAATCTAAGCCAACCGCTAAAGCCAAGGTGAAGCCCAAAGCTATATCGAAAGCTAAACCAAAATCCCAGGGTAATAAAATCTGATGCAAGCATTAAAAATGTTACTGCGTACTTGGCGCGGTGGGCAGCTGAGTCTAATTGTTTGGTCTTTAGTGTTAGCTGTATCAGTGGTTACCTCGGTGTCATTACTGGCGGAGCGTATTGAGCGGGCGTTGACAGCTGAATCCAGTGCTTTTTTGGCAGCAGATCTGGTAGTGCGCAGCAATAAGGCGACGCAGCAGGAATGGATAACCAAGGCGCAGCAGCAGGGTATTGAAACCTCGCAGATGCTAAGTTTTGCATCTATGGTATATCACGAGTCGGATATGCATTTGGCTTCTATTAAGGCTGTGCAGAGTAACTATCCGTTGCGCGGCGTGATCAAACGCTCAACTACGCCTTTTACTCTGGATGAAGCGCTGATCGAACTCGTTGACTACGGCCCAGCGCCTGGTGAAACCTGGGTCGATGCACGTCTGTTACCGCTGTTGAATATCACGCTGGGAGACAGTATCGAGCTTGGCGAAACGGTGCTTAAAGTCACCCAGATAATTGTTGAAGAGCCTGATGGTGGTTCCTACAGTTTCTTTGGTGCCCGTGTACTGATGAACTGGGACGACGTTGCAGCTGCAGGGGTAGTGCAGCCAGGCAGCCGCGTGACCTATAAATATTTGATGGCAGCGAGTGCCGATACAGACGCCTTTGCCCGCTACACCAACTGGTTAGAATCGCAGCTCAGTATACATGATCGATTAATCACCCCAGACGAAGCCCAGGCCAGTATTGCCAGCACCATGGATAGGGGTCGACGGTTTCTACTGTTAGCGGGCAGCATTGGTGTCGTGCTGGCCGGTATTGCACTGGCACTTGCCAGTCATCATTTTGCTGCGGGTCAAACACAGCAAGTCGCATTGCTTAAAAGCTGGGGAATCTCTGCTAAACGTGTGCGTA
>Ga0209709_10004017_pt1 | contig 11984 bp, 10 predicted proteins | sample ArcticOcean_MG_C_2_FD_187435 | JGI IMG/M metagenome (GOLD analysis project Ga0209709, IMG submission 187435) | Marine microbial communities from western Arctic Ocean - ArcticOcean_MG_CB4_136 (SPAdes) (version 2) | ecosystem: Environmental > Aquatic > Marine > Oceanic | place: Arctic Ocean... | reverse complement strand
ATGCAAGCATTATGTTTTTATGCCGGAGCAAATTCCGTTTTTTATGGCGAAGAATTATTGACTGCTCCAAATGTCGAGGTTGAGAAAGACAGACAGCTATTTAGTAATTTAGGAATGAAGATAGAAGGAGATAACGGTCAGATAGAAAAATTAAATAACACTAAGCCTGCTAATATTAATAGAAAGCAGGATATTCATAGTTTAAAATTAGTTAATTAATTATTTCAATAGATTTGAAAAACATTATCACAAAAAAAATTAAAGAACTAAAGTCTTCACATGACTATAGATTCAGAAAAATTAAAGACTCTGGAAATTCACATTTATTTGTACATAATAGAAAACAATACCTTTCTTTTGCTAGCAATGATTATCTTTCCTTATCTAATGATAAAAGAATAATTAACAGCGCAAAAAAAGCTTTAGACAAACATGGTTGCAGCACTAGCTCTTCAGCACTAATATCAGGATATACAAAATCACATTTTCAATTAGAAGAAGAGCTTTCGGATTTTTTGGGTCAAGAAAAAACATTGCTTTTCTCTACTGGCTATCAGGCAAATCTCGGTGTTATAAAGTCTATAGCAACTAGGGGGAGTAAAATCATCTCGGATCAATTAAACCATGCATCATTAATTGACGGATCAATTTTATCTAGAGCAGTTTTTAAAAGATACAATCATAATAATCTAAAAAATTTAGAAGAAATATTACTCCAATTAAAAAAATCAGAGAATAAATTAATAATTAGTGACTCATTATTTAGTATGGATGGAGATATAGCTGATCTAAAAAAATTAAATACAAAATCTATTAAATATAATTCATACTTATTGATAGATGAGGCTCACGCATTAGGTGTTTATGGTCCAGAAGGAAGAGGCTTGGTTTACAATTCATCACTAAATAATAAAGATAATATTTTCATAACGGGAACTTTTGGAAAATCAGTAGGAACTTTTGGAGCCTTTTTTTCAGGGAACACTGACCATGTAGAATACGTAATGCAGAAAGCAAGAAGCTATATATACTCTACATCTCTACCTGTCCATACTGTAGAAGCAACAAGAAAATCACTTCAGATTATAAAAAAAGAAAACTGGAGAAGAGAAAAATTATTCTCTTTGGTGGAGTATTTTAAAAATAATATTAATAAATCAGGCTTTAATGCACTAAATAGTAGCTCTCAAATACAAGCATTACTAATTGGAAGTAGTAAAGATGCGGTCTATGTAAGCAACGAGCTATTAAAAAAAGGCATCTATATTCCGGCAATAAGGCCTCCTACTGTAGAAGAAGGTAGGTCTCGGTTAAGAATCTCTATATCAGTAGATCATGAGGAGTCTGATATTGAATATTTAATAAATATTTTAGATACGATATCTAGAAATCTTGTACAATCTCAAAATGAGTGAAGAAATAAAAATATTGCTTGGAGTAACTGGAGGTATTGCTGCTTATAAAGCAGCAGAAATAACCAGATTATTAGTGAAGCAAAAGTATCAGGTAAAAGTTGTTATGACACGAACAGCTGAGGATTTTATAACCCCTTTAACGTTTGAGACATTAACAGGTGAGAAAGTTTACCAATACAATACTGTGGACAAGGAAAGCCCCATGCTGCATATTAATCTCGCAAGATGGGCTGACATCATACTGGTGGCACCAACGACTGCCGAATTTATTGCAAAAGTAACACATGGAAGAGCAGATGATATGCTTACTACTACATGTCTTGCGTATGATAAAAAAATTATTTTAGCTCCAAGTATGAATAAAAATATGTGGGCAAACAAAGCCACCCAAGAAAATTGTAAAATACTAAAAGAAAGAGGGATAATTTTTTCAGGCCCAGAATACGGAAGTCAGGCATGTGGCGACATAGGCTCCGGAAGAATGAAAGAGCCAAAAGATATTGTGGAAGATGTAAATAATTTCACAAAGAAAAAATCAAGATTATTTCAAAATAAAAAAATTATAATAACTGCTGGGCCCACAATAGAAAATATAGACCCAGTAAGATACTTATCAAACAGGAGTTCTGGAATGATGGGTTGCGAAATTGCAAATGCTTTTCATGATCACGGTGCAAATGTAATTCTCATTAAAGGCCCGTGTAATTATATGCAAAAAGAAGATATAAGGTCTATTGATGTTAAGAGCGCAAAAGAAATGCTTTCCGAAGTTGAAAAAAATATTATAGATTGCGACATATTCGTTTCAGTAGCTGCTGTCTCTGACTTTACTGCAAAAAATTTAACAAATAATAAGATTAAAAGTGATGAGCAGTTAAATTTAGAATTAATAAAAAATATTGATATATTAAAAACAATTTCTAATAAATATAATTTATTTACAGTAGGTTTTGCGGCAGAAACCAGCGATGTAAAAGCCAATTCAATTAAAAAGCTTAAGGATAAAAAAGTTTCTGTAGTAGCGGCAAATAAAGTAAGTTTTTCAGAAGGAATAGATACTACAGACAACTCAATTACCTTGTACTGGGGTGATGGCTTAGAAAAAAGACTAACATTAAAGAATAAAGTAGATTTAGCGGTTGAGTTTGTTGAAGAAATTTCAAATATTTATCATTAAACAAGGTGTAAAGATGTCAGAAAAAATACAAGTAAAAATACTAAATGCTAAAATTGGGAAAGACATAGAGATGCCAACATATGCTACAGAAGGTTCTGCAGCAATGGATTTAAGGGCATGCATTGATAATCCAATAGAGCTATCTTCAAGAAATACAGTCTTGATACCAACAGGTCTTGCATTTTATATAGAAGACAAAAATTTTGCAGGAATAATATTACCTAGGTCTGGTCTTGGTCATAAGCATGGAATAATACTTGGAAACTCAGTTGGGCTTATAGATTCTGATTACCAAGGAGAATTAAAGGTTTCATTATTTAATAATAGTGATGTTAAATTCACAATAAATCCTGGAGACAGAATAGCTCAGTTTATGTTGATCCCTGTTATTAATATTGAGTATAATTTTGTTGAGGAATTTGTGTTAACTAAAAGATCATCTGGTGGTTTTGGTCATAGTGGGACAAGCTAAAATGCAAATCCCGAAAAATATCTTCAAAGCTTATGATATTAGAGGAATCTATAATGAAGAGCTCACTGAAGAATTAGTAAAAAAGATAGCCGAGTCATTATGTAAAATATATCATGAAAATAACGACACTATAGTTGTGGGAAGAGATGGAAGATTATCAAGCTTATCTTTATCGCAAGCACTCATTCAAGGTTTTTTAGAGTCTGGAAAAAAAGTGATAGATATTGGAGAAGTTGCAACACCATTAATGTATTTCTCTGTAAATCATTTCAAATTAAATTCTGGGGTAATTATTACAGGTAGCCATAACCCAAAAAATTATAATGGTCTAAAAATTATAATGAATGGTAACGCTTTAGCTGGAGAAGAAATACAAGAGATCTATAAAAACATAAATACTAATGTTCACAAGAATATAAATACTAATAATGAGCAATTAAAGAGCGTTAGTATTAACGATGAATATATAAATTCTGTATTAAAAAATATAACTCTTAATAAAAAATTAAAAATAGCGATTGACGCTGGAAATGGAGTGGCTGGCCCAATAGCACTTAAGGTATATAAAAAATTAGGTTTAGAAGTGATAGATTTATATTGTGATATTGATGGGAATTTTCCAAATCACCACCCAAATCCATCAGATCCAAAAAACTTAAGTGATTTAATATCTGTAGTGAAAAAAGAAAAATGTGATTTAGGAATTGCATTTGACGGAGACGGAGACAGATGCTTAATAATCGATAATAAAGGAGTTATTTTATGGCCTGACAGACAAATGATGTTATATTCTCAAGACATTTTATCAAGGCATAAAAAATCAAAAATTGTTTATGATGTAAAATCATCAAAAGACTTGCCTATATATATCAAAGAGAATGGTGGAATTCCAATTATGTGTAGAACAGGTCACTCATACATAAAAATGAAGATGAAAGAAGTCGATGCTATGCTTGGAGGAGAGATGTCAGGGCATATATTTTTTAAAGAAAGATGGTTTGGTTTTGATGACGGGGTTTATACAGGCGCTAGAATGCTAGAGATAATATCTAATCAAGATAAAACAAGTAATGAGTTATTTAGTGAGCTACCATTTTCATATACTACACCTGAAATTAATATCATTCTTGATAAGGATGGATTTCAGCATGAATTTATGGAAAAATTTGTTAAAGAATCAAGATTCCCAAATTCAGAAATATCTACGATGGATGGATTAAGGGCTGATTATAAAAATGGGTGGGGCTTAATTAGAGCATCTAACACAACTCCCTGCTTAGTTATGAGGTTTGAGGCTGATACAGAAAAAGAGTTATTGATGATAAAAGAAAAGTTTGTAGAAGAAATATATAAAATTGATCCAAAAATAGAGATACCAAATGGAAAAAAATAAAGCAAAGCAAGTAGTAGAGATTTTAACAGAAGCTCTTCCATACATACAAAAATTTTCTAATAAAATTTGTGTAGTAAAATATGGTGGTGCCGCAATGGTTGAAAATAAATTAAAATTTAGTTTTGCTAGAGATATAGCACTTATGAAACAGGTAGGTATAAATGTTATCGTAGTTCATGGTGGCGGGCCTCAAATTGATAAACAGTTAGAGAAAGTTGGTATAAAAAGAAATTTTGTAGATGGAATAAGAGTTACAGATAAAGAAACTGTAGAGGTAGTGTCAAATACTTTGAACGACGTTATTAATAAAGAGATAGTTGATTTGATAAATGGTAATGGTGGAAACGCATTAGGTATAGCAAAGGGTAACTCATCTATAAAAGTGAAAAAATATATATCAAAAAAAGTTGACTATGGATACGTTGGAGAGATTCATAATATTGATATAAATTATATATGCAAATTAATGAATTCAGGATATATTCCTGTTATTGCCCCACTTGGATATGACGAGAAAAATAATATTTACAATATAAATGCCGATCTTGCTGCAAGTCAAATAGCGTTAAAATTATCTGCAGAAAAATTAATTTTTTTAACTGATCAAGCTGGTGTTCTCGATAAAGATAAAAAATTAATTTCCTCTTTGAGTCTTAATGAAATAGAGGAATTGATTAGTATAAAGACTATAACAGGAGGCATGATTCCAAAAATAAAAGCTTGTCTTAATGCAATAGAGAATAACGTTAAAATGGCGCACATTGTAGATGGAAGAATACAGCATTCGGTTTTATTAGAGATATTCACAAATGAAGGAATAGGAACATTAGTTAAAAGATGACTAAATGCTTAATAATAGGAGCTGGAATAGTAGGTCTTACAACTGCTCTAGAGCTAAAAAGAAATGGTTATGATGTAACAATACTTGACGCTGAAAAAGAAGGACGTTCTTCAAGGTCAGCCGCAGGTATCATGCTTCCATTAAGCCCATGGAAAAATTCAAAAAAAATGCAGGATCTTTGTGCTTCAGGACACCAGGAATACTATAAATTTTTTAACAAATTGAGTAATGAAGATAAAAAAATTATCTTATACGATAAAAAAAATATATTAATTTTCGGTGATAATCTTGAGAGCTCAAAAAAATGGTATCACAATAATAATTATATTAAATCTAATTTTTTTGAGAAAAAATTAAATACAGAAGAAGAGAATATAAGAGGAGAGTATGAGAACTATCTCAAGATTGAAGGAATCTATATTATAGATCCCGTATCTTTAATTCTTTATTATAAAAAAAAATTAAAACAAAAAAATATTAAATTTATTAAAGAAGATGTGAAAGAAATTCATAATTATGTGAATTTAAAAAAAAATAAATATTATGATTTCTTTGTTGTTACAGCCGGTACCTGGAGTAATGAGATACTAGAGAATAATGAAATAATTCTAAAACCTATAAAGGGTCAAGTAATCAATATTAAAACAAATAAAAAAATTATAGATAACGTTCTATTTTATAATGATTATTACATAATTCCCAAAGGAGAGACTAACTTACTTGTAGGTGCTACTGTTGAGGATGTAGGATTTGATAATAGTATTACTAAAGAAGCAAATAGTTACTTATTAAAATCATTATCTGAGATATTTTCCTCAGAATTAAGCATTTCAAATATAACGCAATCTTTTGGTTTTAGGCCGTATACGAATACTGATGCTCCATATATAAAAAATGATAGTCAAAATAAAAGAATTATTTATAATTTTGGTCATTACAGGTACGGTATCTTAACAGCTATTCCATCTGCTAAAATTGTTAAAAAATTAATGTTGTAATTTATGTAATTCCTTAGTGTATATTTATTTAAACACGTTTGAATTTCAAAGAAATTGTTATTAAGTCAGTAAAACATACAAGATTAAAAATTTTAATTTTAAAAATAGTTATTTTATGTCAGAATACATAAAAAAAGGAGTTTAGAATGGATATTTTTAGAATAGTTGCTTTATCTTTAGGGATTATAATTTGTGCTTCAACTGTTTATTTTGCAGTAATTGGTGCATAAAATTATTTCTTAATCATTAATTCTTTAGGAATTTTAAAGGTTATGTTTTCTTCTACCCCAATAGAATCAATAACATCTAGTGCTCCAAATCTCTTAAGTTTTGTAATTATTGATTGAACTAGTATTTCTGGTGCGGATGCACCAGCTGTAAGGCCTATATTATTTTTATTAATTAACCACTTAACATCTAAATCGTCAGCGCTATCAATTAAATAGGAAGGTACACCAGCACGTGTAGCAATCTCTTTTAACCTATTTGAGTTAGAGCTATTTTCTGATCCTACAACAAAAATTATGTCACATTTATCAGTGAGATATTTGACAGCAGTCTGCCTATTTGTTGTGGCATAGCAAATATCTCCTTTAGTTGGCTCTATAACATTTACATATTTATTTTTAATAGCATTAATGATGTTTTCAGTATCATCTATAGATAATGTAGTTTGAGTAACATATGCAACTTCTTCATTGATATCAAAACCTAAATTTTCTATATCATTTTCGTTTTCTACTAAAATCATCTCAGAGCTAGATTTAGAAATATACCGACCTATTGTTCCTTCTACCTCCGGGTGACCTTTATGTCCAATTAAAATAGTATTAATATTTTTTAAAGAGAGCCTTAGTACTTCCATATGAACTTTAGTAACCAAAGGACAAGTTGCATTAAAAACTTTTAGGTTTTTCTTTTCAGACTGTTTAATAATATCATCTGAAACACCATGGGCACTAAATATTAAAATAGAGTGCTCTGGTACTTTTGCAATGTCTTCTATAAAAATAACACCTCTTTCTTTTAGGCCATCAACCACATATTTATTGTGTACAATTTCGTGCTTAACATATATTGGCGCACCAAATATATCTAAAGCTTTATTAGTAATATCAATAGCACGATCAACGCCAGCACAAAATCCCCTAGGGTTAGCTAATATTATATTCATAGACTCTTCTTACGGTTTATAAAAGTTGTGTACAACAATAATATAACACCTATAGAAATGGAAATATCAGCTATGTTAAAAATAGGCCAATAAAAGTTCCCGTAGTGAATCTCTATGAAATCAATAACATAACCAAAAAATAATCTATCGTATAAATTACCAAGAGCTCCAGCTAAAATAAAGCTCAAGGCTATATACTCATTATCTTTATCTTTTACAATCATATAAGAGAGCACTAAAATTATTATGGAAGTGAATGAAATAAAGAACCATCTTTGCCACCCACCTGCATCACTTAAGAAGCTAAATGCAGCGCCATAATTAAAAGCTAGTGTTAAATTGAAAAAGTTATTGATCGAGATTGAGTGATTTATTATTAAACTACTTACAGCGTAATTTTTAGTGATTAAGTCTAGAAAAAAAACAAATAATATTATTAAAAAAACAAAAATTTTTTTTTTAAGCATTTTCCCTTACTTCTCCTTCTCCATATACATTTGAAATGCATCTGACACATATATTATCATATTCTTTATTTTCTCCTACGCTTTCACATTTATGCCAGCATCTATTACATTTTTTATTTGCAGAGTTGATAATATCAATATTAACTTTATCATTATTTATGTCTATAGATTTTAATAGATTTTCTGACTTTATTTCTTTTATAGCAACACCTGAAGTTATAAAAATAAATTTTAACTCTTTTCTGAAAACTTTTAAAATATTATATAAATTCTGCGTGCAATAAATTATGATATTAGCGTCTAATGGTGAGCCAATAATATTCTCAATACGTTTCTCTTCTAAGGATTTTGATACAACTTTTTTAAGATCTATCACTTCTTTCCAATCACTATCGGTAATTTTACATTCTGAAACAATATTTTGGTTTAATTCATACCACGTATTGTAAAAAATAGACTTACCTTTTTTCTTTTCAAGATGACCCCAAGCTTCCTCTGCAGTATGTGGACATATTGGTGCTATCCAAGTTAATAACATTTTAGTAATTAAATACATGGTATGTTGAGCTGAAAGCCTTTCTTGAGAATTTTTCTTACAGGTATATTGTCTATCTTTTATTATATCTAGATAAAATGATCCTAATTCATTAACGCAAAAACTATGGATTGTTTGTGATAATAAATGGAAATTATATGACTCAAAATGTTCAATTATCTCATTTTGAGTTTTACTTGCTTTCTTTAATATCCATTTATCTAATTCTACGCTTACTGGTGATTTGGAAATTTTTTCCAAATCGTAATCTTCTATATTTGATAATAAAAACCTAATTGTATTTCTTATTTTTCTATATTTATCTGATGTTTGATTTAATATATCATCTGACACATTCATTTCAGAAGATGAGTCAGTAGATGCAGCCCATAATCTTAGTATATCAGAGCCTAATCTATCTATTATTTTTTGAGGAGCAATAACGTTCCCTTTAGATTTCGACATCTTATTACCTTTGGCATCCACAGTAAAACCATGTGTCATAGCTGATTTATACGGAACAGAGTTACTAATTGCCACCGATGTCAGTAGAGAGGACTGAAACCAGCCTCTATGTTGATCTGACCCTTCTAGATATAGGTCAGCAGGAAACGAAAGGGCGTCCTTACCTTCTAATACAGCAGCATGAGATGTTCCTGAGTCAAACCAAACATCTAGTGTATCTTGGACTTTTTCATAGTCATCTGGATTATCTATGAGATCAGAGATATCTATGTCAAACCATTTTTCAATACCATATTCCTCTACTAACTTACAAACCCTAGTAAAAATTATGGAAGTATTAGAATGAGGCTCACCAGTTTTTTTGTTTATTAATAGTGTTATTGGGACACCCCATTTTCTTTGTCTTGATATACACCAATCAGGTCTATCATTAAGCATACCTTGTATTCGCGCTTCCCCCCAAGAGGGGATCCAATTAATCTCAGAACTTTTAACGATAGTATTTGATAATAATCTATTTTTATTCATAGAAATAAACCATTGTGGAGTAGCTCTATAAATTAATGGTGTTTTATGTCTCCAGCAATGAGGGTATGAGTGGCGGAATTTATTTTTTTGTAATAGAGAATTGTTTTTCAAAAGTAAATTGATAACTAATTCATCAAGCTTATAAACATGAGTTCCGTTAAGTTCCGTAGGCTCCCCAGAAAAAACACCGTTACTTAAGATTGGATTTAAAATCTTCAAATTATTAATTTTTCCTAATACAAAATCTTCTGCCCCATGTGCTGGTGCAATATGGACACAGCCTGTCCCTGACTCAGTAGTAACGTGATCACTATTTATAATTTCAATACTATTATCTAAAAAAGGATGCTTAATTTTTAGACCAATAAGTTTTGACCCCACGCAAGAAGAGATCACGCTAAATTCTTTATCTAGCCTCTTGCAAAACTTATCAAATAAATCTTCAGCTATGATGTAATTTTCTAATCCATCTGTTATTAAAATGTAATTAAAATTACTATTGATAGCTACAGATTGATTGGATGGCAGAGTCCATGGAGTTGTGGTCCAGATTAAAACTGAGGTTTTAGAAATAATCTCACTTATTTTAAAAGGATTTAATAAGTCAATATTAGAAATTAAATTAAATTTTACATCAATAGCAGTAGATTCTTTTTCTTCATACTCAACCTCAGCCTCAGCTAAAGCAGATTGACATTTTACACACCAGTGAACTGGTTTAAATCCTTTTTGCAAATGACCGTTATTATATATTTTTTCCAAAGACTTTAATGTTGATGACTCAAACTCTTTGTCAGATGTTAGGTAAGGATTATCCCAGTCTCCTAAAATACCAAGACGCTTAAAATCCTTTTTTTGTCTTTCAACCTGTGTAGATGCAAACTCTCTGCATAAACTTCTAAATTCTTTATCAGAAATATCTGCTCCTTTCTTAATTTTTTTCTCAACTTCTAATTCAATTGGTAATCCATGGCAATCCCACCCAGGAATAAATGGGGTCTTGTACCCTGAGAAAATTTTAGATCTTAATATAATATCTTTTAATATTTTATTTACAGCATGACCAATATGAATATCACCATTCGCGTATGGAGGACCATCATGAAGTATAAATTTTTTAGAGTCTTTATTCTCCTTAAGGAGGTTGTTGTAAAGATCGTCATCTTCCCATTTTTTTTGAATCAAAGGCTCTTTAGATGGAAGATTTCCCTTCATTGGGAATTCTGTCTTAGGTAAATTTAAAGTTTTTTTATAATCATTCATCATATTTTAAATATTCTTTTGGTTGACTCAATATCACGATTTATATTACTTATTAATTCTTCAATCCCACTAAATTTCTTTGTATCCCTAATCTTTGAGACAATATTAAACTCAAGCCTCTCGCCATATAAATTACCAGAAAAATTAAATATATGAGCTTCAAATAAATATTGCTCACCACTAAAGGTGGGTTTATAACCTATATTTGCAACAGCATGATATTTTTTATTAGCTATGAATGTTGAAACAGCATAAACACCATCTAATAAAATATTGGGTTCTAATTTTATATTTGCAGTCGGAAAGCCTATCTTAGAACCCCTTTTATCTCCGTGCATTATCTTACCAGATATTGAGTATGGCCTACCAAGCATTTTTGCGGCTTTTTCAAAATCATTTTTTACAATTGAGTCTCTTATTAGAGAGCTTGAAACCCTAATATTTTCAATACTATGTTTTTTTTCTAGATTTATAGAAAAATAACCCTTTTTAGAATAATTTATGAGGTCATTAACGCCTCCTGCTTGGTTGTAGCCAAATTTAAAATCATCTCCTACAGATAATGCTTTAATATTTAATTTATTAATTAAAATATCTTCTACAAATGTTTTTGAGCTAGTAGATAGTAATTTATCATTGAATCTTAAAATCACTAAGTAATCTAAATTAAAAGTACTTAAGATATCTATTTTTTTATACATAGATAAGAGTTGAAAATTTTTTTTAGCAAAATAAACTTTAGGTAAAGGATTGAAGGTTATTAACGCACTTTTTGTATTATTTTTTATAGATAAATTGACGATATTACGGATAATTTTTTGGTGACCAATATGCAGACCATCAAACGCTCCTATACTTGCAGTAATAGGGTCATCCAAATTGAGTTTTTTTATATCTCTTATAATTTTCATATTTTGTTATTAATATTTTTTGGAAGTATTTTGAATGTAATTAAGAGTAAGAAGTATATTGCTGCTGAAGTTACAACTATTACTAATAAGTTAACTAATCTATTCACTAAATCTAAATTTACCCATGTATTTAAACTCAAGTCAAAATATAGGATAAATATAGCCATAATTATAGTTGCGATTATTGATTTCACTAAAACTTTTTTAACACTAGTATCAATTATTATTATTTTTGTAAGAATTGATGTTCTTAGTAAGAAATAAAAATTTATATATGCTGATATTGAGGTAGCTAAAGCTAGCCCTACATGCACACCTTTGAACTCTGAATTTATTAAATACAAA
>Ga0209709_10004016_pt1 | contig 11984 bp, 13 predicted proteins | sample ArcticOcean_MG_C_2_FD_187435 | JGI IMG/M metagenome (GOLD analysis project Ga0209709, IMG submission 187435) | Marine microbial communities from western Arctic Ocean - ArcticOcean_MG_CB4_136 (SPAdes) (version 2) | ecosystem: Environmental > Aquatic > Marine > Oceanic | place: Arctic Ocean... | reverse complement strand
ATATTGTTTCTCAACAGCATCGATCATTTTGCAGCCTTGTTTCTTTTCTCCTATCTGAACCATTGATACACCAAGTTTCAACAAATTTATAGGAGCCTTCTCACCTTTTGGGTATTTTTGATATCCCTCAAGATATGCTGTAGCGGCGTCTGTATAAAGTTGTCTAATTCTAAATGTTTCAGCGTACCAATATTGTGCATGACCAGCTAGATCATGCTCCGGGTTTGTCTTTACAAATTCTCTAAACGCTCTTTCAGCTGTATTGTAGTCTCCTACTTTGAGAAAACTTGTGGCAAATTCATACTGCTTTTCAGGTTTTTCATTAGGTAATATTTTTTCTTCTGCTTGAAAATTTTCAGTAATTATTGATGCTGTGTTATCTACTGACTGTATTTGTTGAGACGATTTATCAGTTTCTGTATTTTTATATGAAATTGACCCTAAGTCTTGCGGTTGAGAGGAGCCTGGTAAATCTTTTTCTATTTTCTTTTGTGGTTTAAAAGATATTTTTTTATCACTATCAATGGAAGTTAAAACATTCTCAATATCTTGAAACCTTAATTGGTTATCTGCTTGAATTTTTGAAAGTCGACCGGATATTTTATCTAGCTTAAAATTTATTTCCTCAAATTTATTTGTTAGTTCTTGAAATTGGGTTTCAATTTCTGAAAGTTTTAACAAGTGTCTTGTAAGAACTTTTTCTGAGTTGTCATTGTTAGATCTTTTTAAATCTTTACTTGTACTAATAGTTTCTGAATAAACTGCTTTTTCTAGTGTTTTTAAATCTTTTTGTATTAGATCTATTATCTCATTAAAATTATGATTGTCTGCAAAGCAAATTCCACTAAAAAAAATAAAAAGTATTGCTACGTTTATTTGGATTATTTTTTTATAATTATGCATTCAATCTAAATAATAATTATAATGATGGCAAAAAAAAGACCCTATACACTGTAAGTGTTAGGGTCTTTTATAAATCTTTTTACTTAATTGGCTTTAACTGAAACCGATCTTCTATTTTTAGACCATGCTAAAGGATTTGATCCTGAATCTACAGGTCTTTCTTTACCATAACTTAGTACAGATATTCTGTCTGAAGAAATTCCATAAGTCATTAAATAATCTTTAGCAGAATTGGCTCTTCTTTCACCTAATGCTAAGTTGTACTCTCTTGTACCTCTTTCATCAGCATGCCCTTCTAAAACTATATTTAATTTTGAATTTTTTCTTAACCAAGCAGCTTGTTTTCTTAAAGTTTCTCTTGAAGCAGTAGTAAGTACCGTTTCATTTGTTGCAAAGAAAACTCTATCTGGAACACCAGAAGCTAAATATTCAACAGTGTCTTTTCCTGTATAAACATCTCCTTGAATTTTGCCTGTTTGTTTTTGCGTAGCACAAGCTGTCAAAACTAAACTTGCCAACACAACTAGAAATACATTTTTTAAAATTTTACTTAAGTTCATTTTTGCTCCTTAATCCTTGTTTGAATTACTTACTTTTTCACAACTAATTAGATGTTTCAAGTAAAAAATCAAGCATTTAAAACTTTAATTGCCTAATAATGATGACCACGATGGGTCAGATGCGTCTGTTTCAGTATCAACCATTTTTTCATTGTATCCTGTTAGATCAATTGACCACAATTTGGCTGAAAAACCCTCTCCTTTTGAGTTGGTCTTTGTTTCTCTATAAAAAATTAATACCCTACCATTTGGAGACCATGATGGTGCTTCTTGGTAAAAATTTTCTGTTAATAATCTTTCGCCTGTTCCATCTGTTCTCATCACGCCTATATAAAATTTACCTTTATGAAGTTTCGTAAATGCAATTAAATCGCCTCTTGGCGACCATACTGGAGTACCGTACAAACCTTTTCCAAATGAAATTCTTTTTACATTTTTTCCACTACTTTCCATCACGTAGATTTGCTGGTATCCACTCCTGTCTGAGTTAAAGGTAATATATTTTCCATTAGGTGAATATGAAGGGGATGTATCTATAGAAGGGTGATCTGTGATTCTTTCAACAATTCTATTTTCTAGATCCATAGTATAAATGTCAGAATTACCATCTTGAGCAAAACTCATTATAATTTTTTTTCCATTAGGAGAAAATCTTGGTGCAAATGTCATGCCAGGAAAATCACCAACAACTTCTTGTGTTCCAGTTTCAATATCAAGTAAATAAACTCTGGGCAAATTTTTAAAATAAGAAAGATACGTAACCATTTGATTGGCTGGACTAAACCTTGGTGTTAAAACTAATTCATTACCAAGTGTTAAAAACTTATTATTAAATCCATCCTGATCCATTATTGCTAGTTTTTTTATTCTTTTAGTTTTTGGACCTTCCTCAGCAACATAAATTATTCTAGTATCAAAATAACCTTTTTCTCCAGTTAAACGTTCGTATACTTTATCTGTAATTATATGCCCAACTCTTCTCCAGTTACTTGGAACGGTAGTAAAGGCTAAAGCCATCATCTCTTTTCCACCTAGAACATCCCACAACCTAAACTCAACTCTCAACTTTTCATCTACAAGGCTAACCTTGCCTGTAATTAGAGCTTGAGCTTTTATTAAATTCCAATCTTCAAACCTTGGTTTTAAATGTGCAATATCTGGTTTTTGAAGAAATGCATCTTTGTTAAGTGGATTAAATAAACCAGATTGTTTTAAATTATTTTCAACAACTGCTGATATTTCAGATCCTAAATTCTCTATCATTAAAATTTTTTTAAAACCTTCTTCTGATTTTACATCTATAGATAAAGGAGAGACTGCAACCGGAAGAGGACTCAAGTTTCCTCTTGTGATGTCAACCTCAATTAAAGCAAAAGATTTAATGGGTAGTAGTGCCAATAATAATAATAATAAATATCTAAATAACATTTTATCCTTCTAACATTTCTCTTGCATCAAAGTTTAATTGTATATCTTTCCATCTCTCATAGCCTGTCGTAGGAACTCTAAGAGGTTGACAAAGTTTTATAGCTCTTAATGCACTTTCAGCTAAAACTTTGTAAAATCCTTGGCCAGGCTTATTCATTCTAGCATGATCAAGAATTTCAGATCTTATAATAGAGCCATCTGGTTTTAATTGTAACCTAATTCTGACTAATAAGTTTTTATTATATGGCAATCCTAATGGAATGCTCCAACAACCAAAAATTTGGGCTTTTAAAGCATCTTCTTCATTTAAAGATAATCCTTTATTATCAAAGTTTTTGTATTGATCTTGAGTTATTTTATCAAGTTTATCAGTAGTCTCCGCACTCTCAATTTTTGATTTATCAATCAAAGCTGCAATATTATTAGGATCAAATAAACTATCTTTTTCAAATTCGGAAACCTGTTTAACTTCATTGTCTATTTTTTCTGGGTTTTGCTTATCTTCTTTAATTTTTTTTACTTTTTCTATTTTTTCATCAGGTAGTGCTACAGAATCTGGTTTCTTTTTTTTTATAATTTTGGGTGGTGCTTGCTCTGAAACTAATTTCTTCTCTTTTTCTTTGGCTTTTTCAATTATTTTTTTTGCTTTTGGTGCAAAAGGAATATTTGTCTTATCGCTAATTTGAATAAGTTCGACTGAAACTATTGGAGGAAGGTCAATTGGTTTTTTAGATAAGAATGGTAAACTCATAGCTGTAATTATAACAAGCAAGGTATGTAGTCCAAAAGAAATAGTAATATTTCTGTTCATCTACTTTACCTTTCTTTATACGGCTCAGAAATTAATGCTACTTTTGTAAAGCCTGAGCCTGATAACATTCCCATTATTTCTAAAACACGACCATAATTTATTGATTTATCGCCTCTCACATAAATTCTAGTATCAGTTCTGTTTTTAGATACTGCTAAAATTTTCGCTATTATTTTATTATATTCAACTTTGGATTCTTGAATAAAAATTTCTCCTTTAGAATTAATAGACAGAGTTAATGGTTCTAACTCTTCTGGTAATGAATCGGCTGAACTTTCTGGTAAATCAACTTGTACACCAACCGTTAACAGTGGTGCTGTTACCATAAATATGATTAATAATACCAACATCACATCTACAAAAGGTGTAACATTTATTTCACTCATAGGTTCTTTCGATGAACGATTGAGTTTAAAAGCCATATTTAAATTATTGATAAAAATCTTTTAGAAAAGTTTTCTAATTTTTGGGTATATTTTTTTGAATCATTATTGAACTTATTATATGCAACAACTGCAGGAATAGCAGCCAATAATCCTAGGGCTGTTGCAAATAAAGCTTCCGCTATACCTGGGGCAACAATTGCTAAACTAGTATTTCTTGAAATTGCAATAGATTGAAAAGAATTCATTATTCCCCATACTGTTCCAAACAATCCTATAAATGGAGCAGTTGAACCAACAGTAGCTAAAAAAGTAAAACCCTTATCTATCTGAGCCACTTGTTTTTCAATATTAATCTCAAGCATACCACTTAGTCTTTCGTTTATATTTGATTTAGATTTAGCTTTTAATAAAGTTTGCATAGAATCCTTAAACAATAGTGCCATGGGGTTTTCTAAATTTGCTGGCAAACTATTATAGAATGTTTCAGCTGATTTAGACTTCCAAAACTTTGCCTCAAACTCATCAGAATCCACATTGATTTTTTTAAATAGTTTAAATTTTTCAATAATGATTGCCCATGAATAAATCGAACAGGCAATTAGCATGAGTATCACGGCTTTCACAATAAAGTCGGCACGTAAAAATAAGCTTAATAACGAAAAATCTGTATTTGATGCAAAACCCGCTGCTTGTGATGTAATATCTGCTTCCATAACGAAGATTTCTCACTTAATTGTGTCATGAATTTGACCTTATTAGATTTAATTTACTCTTCTAATTTATATGTTTCATAATAAAAGCTGGCAATTAAAATTGCATCTGCTTTATTTGAGTCTTTTTTTCTTGATAATTGTGATGAAAAGTAAGGAAATACTTCAATTGCTTTAGTTCTGCTGGCATCTTTCTCAGAGTTAATAAGATTAAAATATTTTTTCCATTTTGTAGGCCTTACAAAATACATGGGCAGTTGCATTGCAGAACATATACCTTTTAAAATTCCAAATGATTGGCCAAAATTAAACATACTAGTGACTCCTTGGCCTGGCATAGCTGATACTTGCTCTATGATTATTTTAATGTGTTCTTTTTCTATATTCTTAATTCTTGAAGAAATTTCGTAAAATACTTGAGCACCATTAACTTGCCTTTTATTTTTTTTCCCCTCAGGCATATTAGGCATCTCGACTACGTCAATTATTTTTCCATCTTCAAAAAAGCATATGGAACCTGTTATGCCTGGATCAATTCCAATTATAAGCATTAATTATTTCCGAAATTTATATTTGAATAAACATTTTGAACATCATCATCATCTTCAAGGGTTTCTAAAAACTCAATTGCAGCTTCAACCTTATCTTTTGCAACATCGACACTATTTAATGGTACCCACTCAATTTCTGTTGAAATAAAATTTGCAATTGTTTTCTCTAAATTTTTTTTTACGTTGTAGATTTCATTAATCACACATTGAATCTCATGATAATCATCATGAGAAATACATTCGTCTGCACCTGACTCTATTGCCAATTCAAAAATTTGTTCATCTGATATTTCTTTTTTATGAATCTTAATAATACCCAATTGATTAAAGTTATGTGATGCTGAGCCCTGTGTACCTAAGTTTCCACCACTTTTTACAAATATAGTTCTCACATTAGAGGCCGTTCTATTTTTGTTGTCTGTTAATGCCTCTACTATCACGGCTATCTTATCTGGACCAAATCCTTCATACCTTAAATTCTCATAATTAGTTTCCGTGTTTACAGATGATTTAGCGATGGCTCTTTCAATATTATCTTTTGGCATGTTAGCTGACTTTGCAGCCTGAATTGCCGATCTAAGTCGTGGATTTATATCGGGATCCTTATCACCTAATTTTGCAGCTACACTAATTTCTTTAGATATTTTAGAAAATACTTTAGATCTTTGCTTATCAGCCTTACCTTTTGAATGTTTTATACTTGCCCATTTTGAATGTCCCGACATAATAATTAATGAGAATTTTTTAACTCTCCTCCATGAATAAAAATTTCTATTTTTTTTGCTAATCCTGTTTCTATATCACAATCAACAATCACACCAGACAAAGAAGCTTCACCTGTTGTTGGAAAATGCTTCGTAGATTTTCTTTTTAAAAATCTATTAATTGAATTTTCTTTATTCATTCCGATTACAGAATCGTAATCACCACACATTCCAGCATCAGTTTGATATGCAGTTCCATTTTTTAGTACTCTTGCATCATTGGTAGGAATATGTGTGTGGGTGCCTACTACTAATGTCGCTTTACCATCAAAAAAATGACCCATGGCCGTTTTTTCACTGGTAGTTTCTCCATGAAAATCAACTATAAGAAAATCATAGTCTTCTTTTAGTCTATATTTTTTCATAAACTTTTCTGCTTCTTCAAATACATCTTCACTCTTTTTCATAAAAACATTTCCCATTAAATTAAGAACTCCTACTTTAATGTTGTTCTTTGCGGTAAATATTCCAAAACCTTTTCCAGGTGAGGGTTCAAATAAATTTTTAGGTCTAAGAAGTCTATTTTCTTTTTCAATATGAGACATTGTTTCCTTTTGATCCCACACATGGTTTCCCGTAGTAATAACATCCACTCCACAATTAAAAAAATCTTTACATATCTCTTCAGTGAGACCAACCCCAGAGTCAGCAGCGTTTTCACCATTAACAACAACAAAATCAATTCTATTTTCTTTTATTATTGAAAGTAATTTATTTAAAACAATTGATCTTCCAGAAATTCCTACTACGTCACCTAAAAAAATAATTTTCATTTAATAATATATTTATTTGTTACAATATAATCAAGTTTTTGATCATATTTATTTATTGGAACTTTGTTTATTCTTTGAACGGATAATGCCAATCCTATTTTAATGATTTTTTTCTTTTTGGATAATTTTTCTATCAAACGATCGTAATATCCGCCTCCATACCCAAGCCTATTTAATTTTTCATCAAAAGCAACTAACGGAATTAGTAGAATGTCTGGAAAAACTAAATTTTTAGTCACTGGCTCAGGTATTCCATATTTATTTATTTTTAATGGTTCAGAAAAATTCCATTTATAAAAATCCATAGTGAAATTTTTTTTAACTACAGGTAAAGAAATCTTAAAGTTATTTTCTTCAAATTTTTTTAATATCTCTAAATCATCAACTTCAAAATTTACAGGAAAGTATCCTCCTATTTTTTTTTTCGTTATTTTTTCTTCTTTAAATAAATTTATAATTTTATTAAAATTAATTTTAATATTTTTTTTATTACTCTTTTCTCTAATTTTAATAATTTTTTTTCTGTGCTCGAATTTTAACACAAATTTATTGAACTGAATTTTCTAAATTAGCTTTTTCAATAAAATTCTCAATTTCTTCTGTGGTCTCTTCAATTATTTTTTCATAATCATTCTTATTTTTTTCAATTTCTTTTTTAAAATTTTCATGATCAAGAGATAGTTGATTCATCTCTTCTTCTTTTTTATCTTTATAGTCATAGACTAAAGATTTTAATTCTATAAACTTCTCTGATAAATTTTTAAGTTCCAATTTTTTTTGATCTATTTTTTTTTTGGTTTCAAAATATTCATCCATTATTTTGACTGACGTAATTAATAGGAGTTTATTCTCACCTATATTTCCTAGATCATTTTTAAGGTCAGTAAATTTTTGGTTAATATGGGTTAATAGCTCTTCTAAGTGATCTTCCTGTCCGTCATCACAAGATAAAAGAAAGTCTTTGCCGTTAAATTTAATACTTACATTTGCCATTTATCTATTTCCTCAAGTAAACTATCTGTTTCTTGATTTAATTCATCAATTTTTTCGGAAAATTCAGTCTCTTTTTTTTCTTCATCGACTTTTTTTTTACTAAACTCCTCTAATTTTTGAATAAGAACCGCGTGTTCTCGCGTTAAATTTTTATATTCTTCTTCAATTTCTTTTTTTTCAATTTCTAATTGATTTTTTTGATCACTTAAATTTTCCAAATTTGTTTTTATAATTGGGTTTTGTAAATTTAAATTCTTTAGTTTATTAAGAGCATAAGTAAGTTTTTTTTCTTTTTCGCTGTCAGTTTTCATATATATATATTTATAATATTAAATTGAGTCTTCTAAGTCTAGATAGGATATTTTGAACAAACTACATAAAGATTTATCAAACGCAATAAGGTTTTTATCAATAGACGCCGTCCAAAGGGCAAATTCAGGTCATCCTGGTATGCCTATGGGAATGGCTGATGTAGCAACAGTTTTATTTAAAGATTTTCTTAAGTTTAATCCAAAAAACCCCAATTGGCTCAATAGAGATAGATTTGTTTTGTCTGCAGGTCATGGGTCTATGCTTCTTTATTCTTTGCTGCATTTAACCGGATACAAAAGCATCTCTTTAAGGGAGATTAAAAATTTTCGTCAATTAAAATCTATTTGTGCAGGACATCCTGAGTATCATCCTGGTACTGGAATTGAAACAACAACAGGACCGCTGGGACAAGGAATTGCTAACTCCGTTGGATTTGCCATTGCAGAAGAAATTTTAAAAAAAAAACTTGGTAAAGAAATAATAAACCATAAAACTTATGTTTTAGCTGGTGATGGGTGTTTAATGGAAGGGATCAGCCATGAAGCAATGAGTCTAGCTGGTCATTTAAAATTAAAAAACCTAGTAATGCTTTTTGATAACAACTCAATATCTATAGATGGACCAACTAATTTAGCTGTTTCGGATAATTTCAAAAAGAGATTTGAAAGTTATGGATGGAATTATATTGTAATCAACGGTCACGATGAAAAAGAAATTTTTAAAACACTAAAAAAAATTCAAACTGCAAAAAAACCAACTGTTATTTCTTGTAAAACTAAAATTGGTTATGGTTCGCCTAATAAGTCAGGTAAAGCTTCTTCGCACGGAAGCCCTATTGGAGAAAATGAAATTAAGCTGGTTCGTCAGGTTTTAGATTGGAAGCATAAACCTTTTGAAATTCCAAAAAACATTTTAAATGAATGGAAAAAAATTGGTAACAGGGGCATTAAGCTTGAGCACAGCTGGAACAAAATTTATAAGAGAAAAAAACAAACTGTAGATAAAATATTAAAAAATAATTTTCCTAAAGCTTTAAAGTCTGAAAAGCAAAATTCTATTAAGGAAAATAAAAGCTTAGCTTCACGAAAATCTTCTGAATTAACTCTGAATGCGCTTACTAAAGAAAATAATACTTTAATTGGTGGTTCGGCTGATTTAGCCGGATCCAACAATACCAAAACAAAACATCATAATATTATTAAACCTGCTAACTTTAATGGTGATTATATTCACTACGGAGTTAGAGAGCATGCAATGTCTGGAATAATGAATGGTCTTGCACTTCATAGTCAATTTATTCCTTATGGTGGTACTTTCTTAATATTTTCAGATTACTGTAAGCCCTCAATTCGTTTGTCTGCATTAATGAGGCTACGTGTTATTTATATTATGACACATGATTCAATTGGCTTAGGTGAAGATGGACCAACGCATCAACCAATAGAGCAATTATCAGGATTAAGATCTATACCAAACTTAAATGTTTTTAGGCCTGCAGATAGAATGGAAACTATTGAATGTTGGGAATTAGCATTAAAAAATTTAGGTACACCAAGTGTATTATCTTTAACCAGACAAAACCTTGACCCCATTCGAAAAAAATATTCAAATGTAAATAAATGCTCTTTTGGTGCCTATGAAGTTTTAAGAACGAATAAAAAAGTAAATTTAACTATACTTGCTAGTGGTTCTGAGGTTAATTTAGCAATTGAAACTAGTCATAAATTGGCCAAAGATAAAATATACACTAAAGTTATATCAGTACCATGCCAAGATCTTTTTGATTCACAGTCAAGATCGTATAAACAAAAAATTCTTGGTGAAACTAATTATAAAATATCAATTGAAGCAGCATCAACTGATTGCTGGAGAAAATATATTGGAACAGAGGGTTTAGCGTTTGGAATTGACACATTTGGTAAAAGTGCACCATATAAAGAAATTTATAAATATTTTGGATTAACAGCTGAAAATATTTCCAAAAAAGTAAAAAATCTAATAAAAAGTTAAATATGACAGTAAAAGTTGGAATTAATGGAATGGGAAGAATTGGTAGAATGGTGATACGTGCAATTATTGAAAGTCAAAATAAGAATATAGAAATCAAACATATTAATAATCGGTCTAACTCTGAGACAAGTTGTGCCTTAATAAAACATGATTCCATTCATGGAAAATTTGATGCAGATTTAAATTTTGATAAACATCATTTATTTATAAATAAAAATAGAATCACATTTTCCCAAGAATCCAATATTGAGGATATAAATTGGAAAAAATTTGATGTTGATTATGTTTTTGAATGTACCGGAAAATTTAATTCTAAAGAACAACTATTAGCACATATTAAAAATGGAGCAAAAAAAGTTATTGTATCAGCGCCATGTAAAAATGCTGATAAAACAATTGTGTATGGTGTGAATGAAAGCATACTCACAAAAGATGATCAAATAATCTCAGCAGCTTCATGTACAACTAATTGTCTAGCACCCGTTGCCAATGTTTTAAATAAAAGTTTTGAAATTGAAAAAGGATTCATGACCACTATTCATGCTTTTACTAGCGATCAAAGAATTTTAGATAACTCACATAAAGATCCAAGAAGAGCAAGATCCGCTAGTCAATCAATTATTCCAACATCCACGGGAGCTTCAAAAGCTATAGGTGAAATTATCCCTTCTCTAAAAGGAAAGCTTGAAGGTGTGGCCATGAGAGTTCCAACACCGAATGTTTCATTAATAGAGCTTGTTTTCTGTACTAAAAAAGAAATATCAAAAGAAAAAATTAATGATGCTTTTACTGTTGCCTCTAAAAAACAATCTAAAAAAGTTTTGGAAATTACTATGGAAAAACTAGTGTCAGTTGACTTTAATCACAACTCAGCTTCAGCAATTATCGATGCTTCTTTAACAAGTGTGGTTGGTGATAAAATGGGCAAAATTTCAGCTTGGTACGACAATGAGTGGGGTTTCTCAAATAGAATGTGTGATATTGCAGAACATCTTCATAAAATCTCTTGATGAGAAAATTAAAAGATGAGTCCAGTCTTGATGAAAAAAAAGTACTACTGAGACTAGACCTGAATGTTCCATTAAATGATGGAAAAATTACTGACACAACAAGAATAGATAAAATCATTCCTACTATAAATTTTTTATTAAAAAATAACACTAAGATCATAGTATTATCTCACATGGGGAGACCCAAAGGTAAAATTGTGAATGAACTCTCTCTTAAGCCTATATGTGAAAATTTAAAAAAACAATTAAATGAAAATGTAAGACTGATCACAAAAAACCTTAAGGAAGTAAGCCCTGCTGATCTTTTTAATAATCAAAGTGAGAAAATTGTAATGCTAGAAAATCTTAGATTTTATGAAGAAGAGGAAAAAAATGATAAAGAATTTGCAAAACATTTGGCAAGTCTAGCTGATATATATGTTAATGATGCTTTCTCATGTTCTCATAGAGCACATGCTTCAATTTTTGAAATTACAAAATTTCTCCCTTCGTATGCAGGTCTTCAATTAAACTCAGAAATTGATGCTTTAACTAAAATTACTTCTGAAATTAAAAAACCCATAACCTGTATTATTGGTGGTTCAAAAATATCAACTAAGATCAATATTATAAAAAATTTAATTCCAATATTTGATAATATTATAATTGTTGGAGGAATGGCTAATAACGTGCTCAAATTCAAAGGCTATAATATTGGTAAATCTATTCAAGAGGATAATTGTAATAAAATAATAAAAGAGATATTTTCTCTTTCAATAAAAAAAAATTGCAAA
>Ga0209709_10004015_pt1 | contig 11986 bp, 9 predicted proteins | sample ArcticOcean_MG_C_2_FD_187435 | JGI IMG/M metagenome (GOLD analysis project Ga0209709, IMG submission 187435) | Marine microbial communities from western Arctic Ocean - ArcticOcean_MG_CB4_136 (SPAdes) (version 2) | ecosystem: Environmental > Aquatic > Marine > Oceanic | place: Arctic Ocean... | reverse complement strand
AGCAATTGGTTCCAGAAGCAGATACAAAGGAGAAAGTTTTGCGAATTTCCACACGATGGGCACCGTATAGAACAGCTGCTTGCTGGTATTTATGGCGGATGCTTGACCCAGTACCTGTCGAATACTAGGGTTAAGCCTTACTTGCTGATCCAGATTTACTACGATCGAGTTGAGGGTACTTTTCAAGTATTTCTTGGGCTTCGGCAGCAGCACGAAGTTCAACATATTCGTAATGCTTGGCTTGGGCTTTACTGTAGAGGTCCATCATTCCGACGTAGATCTCCTTTTCCTTAGTATGCCATCCATTTCCACGTGCTGAACGATCGAAGCGTATGAGAGCGATAAGAATGAAAAGTCCAATCGTCCAAACTGCGACAAGAGATTGAATGTTTGCACTAAATTCGATTCCCAATGATGCCAGGCCATTTTCATACGAGATGGTAAATGCGACTGCCAAGATCCATGTTAAAATACCAAACGGAAGAAGAATTTTTTCATAAGTTTCGAATTTTGCTCGGGCTCGGGGTGTTTTCGGTCTTGCTACTTCTGTTCTAAAATCCATATCAAATCCCTCTTGGATGATTTGCTCTAAATGAGCATCAGTATTTGGCTTCTCTGCAAGAATCATTGATTTAACACCATTAAAGATGATAGAATGTTGAATGTCAACATCCGAAATTGGATAAAAGGCCCGAGGTAAAAAGGCAAACCCACACACAATGAAAGTCAAAAATATATCGTGTAAGAGATTTGAGTAATCATTTGAAATCATCGTGGCATCTGATTGAAAGAAATATATCAATCGTCCAACTAACAAAACTCCAACAAAATACATCAACAGTAACGTTGCTCCGAAGTTGTTTTTTTGAACAAAGAGAACACCAGAAGAAAATACGACCAATGCTCCAATGGCTACAAAGGGAAGATGGAATTGTGAACTCAGTGGTTGTATTTGCTCGGGTGAAAACCATGTGGGTAAGAAGAATTCAATGAACGGCACTCCAAAGATCGAGTCGCCAAATCGTTCCGCAAGAAATGCTGGAAGAAGAAGTAAGAACGAATAAATAATAAGAGTAAAACCGCACACATAGTAAAATGAATGCTTCAATGCATGAGAATTACTCTCTTCATTGTCAGGTGGTAGAGGTTTGAGTACTTCGGGGAATTCTTCTTCTATTTGTTGAATCTTTAGTTCTAAGTTATTCAATACAGAAGATTCATCCGTTTGTGCCGACACTTTTCGTGATGATTTCAAGCGTTCAACAAGGGCATCTTTTTTCCCACCAACAGCGAGACCAAGAATTCCCAGACGGATTTTCAATTCTTGTACCGTAAAACGGGAGTAATCTTCAGTCACTGAAGATTCAATTCGTTCCCCTTCGACGACCTGTATTTCATTTGCCTGTGGAATTACTTCAAACTCTGAAGTATCTTTTTTCATTGCTTTTTTTTCTTTACGACTCTCAAAATGTTCATTGCTTGCATTAGAGAGAGATTGAGCCGCATATTTGGTTCCATCAATACCTTTTACAGTGACTTCCTTACTCTTCGATGCAATCTTTTTACCTGTCTCTTTCGATGTTTCAAGGCCTTTTACTGCGACTTCCTTACTCTTCGATGCAAGTGTCTTACCCGCCTCTTTCGAACTTTCAAAACCTTTTACTGCGACTTCCTTACTCTTCGATGCAATCTTTTTACCTGCCTCTTTCGAACTTTCAAAACCCTTTGTTGCAAGTTCCTTCGAACGGGATGTGAATTTATTTATTTTTGTGGACAAATCATTCGAAGTATCGTCAGCCATAGTAGAGCCTCGGTGTGACAGGATTTAGAACAATCGGCATATTACGAACCGTTCATTCAAAAGACCCAACTATTGAAATCATCGAGTGATTGCATCAGGAGTTTTCGAAAGGTCACGCGTGATGTTCTTGTGATGCGACTCAATTGTTCCGCCTCCGATCTCTAAAAGTTTTGAATCTCTCCAAAGGCGTTCGACGTTATATTCGCCAACATAGCCGTAGCCACCCATGACTTGCATAGCAGCGTCAGCGATTTCTTTTGCTGCGGTCGCTGCAAACAATTTAACACCATCAGAATCAAGTCTATGGCCTGGTTTCCCAAGTGTCATATGTGATGCAGTGTCATAGATGTAAGCACGCATTGCACGGTATTTCGCCCACGATTCGCCAATATAGCGTTGCATTTGTCCGAAATCTCTGATTTGTGATTTAAACGCAGTTCGCTCCGTTGCATAACGATTCATATCTTCGAGTGAGCGACGAGAGATTCCCAAAGCCATGGCAGCAAGTGTCAAACGTTCGGCTTCTAAATTCCCCATCATGTGCAAGAGTGATTCACCAGGATCTCCAACAAGGTTCGATGCTGGAACGATGCAGTCTTGGAAGACAAGTTCGGCGGTATTCGATGCACGCATACCCGTTTTATCGATTATTTTTTGACCGACACTGAAGCCGGGCATTCCAGCCTCGACAAGGAAAGTAGACATTTGGACACGCCCTTTGTCATCGATACCGGTCTTGGCATAGACCCAAACGATATCAGCAGGAGTGCCTTGATCATCGAGACAACCGTTGGTAATCCACATCTTTCGACCGTTGAGCAGCCAAGTGCCATCGTCTTGTTGAACGGCTGTCGTTGATAATCCAAGTACATCTGTACCGGCATCTGGTTCAGACATTGCCATAGCACCAATCCATTCCCCCGAGCAGACTCGAGGTAGAATACGGGCTTTTTGCTCTTCATTACCGTTGAATGCAAGATTGTTTACGAACAGGATTGAATGAGCGAGATAAGCAAGAGCAAATCCTGGGTCGGATGCTGAGAGTTCTTCGTGAACAATCGCACAAGCGGTAGCATCAAGTCCTGCGCCACCGTATTTCTCTTCTGCACTCAGCCCTAAAAGACCAAGTTCACCCATTGAACGAAGGAGGGGTAAATTGAACTTCTCCTCACGGTCGTGAATTAAGGCTTGAGGCTCAACATGCTCTTTTGTCCAATCACGAACCATTTCACGCAGCATAGCGTGTTCTTCACTAGGATTCCCTATATCCATTGGTCTCACCCATTGTGCGGGTATGATTCTCCTTTTTCACCCTTTGTTGTATATGCGGCCTTTAACGACGAAACATGCTACGCCGTTTTCGTTGTTTGCCTTTGGAATTCGTATCTGAACGAGCAGAACGCCGGACTTCATCCTTCGAACCAAGTACGGGCCGAGAACGGGCCGGTTGAGTTGGACTTCCCATCGAGCGACTACGTTGTGTTCTTTCAGGCCGTTTCTTGACTCGGCGAACCCGTCGAACGGGTTCTTCATTCAATGAAATCTTTCGAGCTCGCTGACCAACATGCTGAAGGTGACTGTTATGTGTGTGAGATACATTCGGCTTCGAATGAAGGCCGACATTGTCAAGCACACTTTGCGCACGCTGACGAGGTGTTGTCACACGAACTTCATCGACAATTCGATTTGCAAGATGTGAGAGAGATTGATCGCCTTTTACATTCGGTGCTTTACGCACATCTATGTGGATTTCATCTTTCGAATTTTGTTCATTATCCATCAATCCTAAAAGGAAATTAGTGCTCAAAGAATCCTGCTTTCGCTCAACCATACGCATCCCATCCAATTAACAGCCTCGCTGGTGCCAATATGAAGTTTCCCCGTCATTTCAAGTAGAAAATGGCGTTTTTACTTGTGAATCATACACTCAATCATCAATTGTGATGGATTTTCTGGTATAACCATCAACTCTTTCAATATGGCGAGCAGCATTCGGATACTTTTCACCCCAAGGCCTTGTTGCAGACCTGAACATCAATTTCATAATTGCCAAATAACCCTTGATCATTCTTCCTGTGAATTTTAATCCTCTCCCCATGGAACGGAATGGGTGCCGAATAAGTGACCAAATCGAGCGCAGAGGATGGCGAAGGAATCTGAGTGGGTTTTTTTTGCCTTCAAATGGATACCTTAGTTGCTCGGCCATAGTCATCGGAACAATTTCATCCACGCCATAAATTTGTGGCCTTCTACCGCCCTTTGGCATGAAGTAAGTACCAAATAACATATCCCACAGGGGCAAGAATGTTGAATAATTTGACCATATGGCATCATCCTCATTTGAGTGATGCCAGTGATGGAATTCTGGCGTCATAATGAATCGGTGGAATATCTTGAATCTGAAGCGTACATTGGCATGTAAGAATAATCCGAACACAATTTGGAAGATCGCAAGAAACCCAACTTGTTCATTTGGGAAACCCGCTGCGATAAGGAAAAATATTGCTGGTACAATCAATGTTCCATCGAAGGGGTGAGCCCTAAAACCAGAAACCCAATCCATATGTTCGGTGGAGTGGTGAATGGAATGAAATTTCCATAGTATTGGAATTTCGTGATAGAATCGATGAGCCCAATAAGTAGTCATATCGAATAATAAAATGCCAACAATCAATTTGTATTGACTCGGTATCATTGCCACATAGGGTGCAATCAATAATCCTGGAATCCATGCCAAAGAAACGATTCCAACAAAAATGCCAACTGTAAGCGCTATAATATTGAGAAATGGTGCAGCCATTGCATAACCAATGTCCAAATCCAAATGTGGACGTTTGAATCCTTGATGCTTCTGGCGAGGGAATAATCTTTCAAATGGAACGACTATAATGAACAAGAAAATTACGATAGTAACTCCTTCAAGTGAAATAAATACACCTGAACCGATAATTATTGCCGCCAGTAAACGCAAAAATATGGCTTTTTTCCAACCACCAACCGGTGGCAAATTTGGTGCAGGTGGAACATCATCAAAGTTGAGGTGTGAAGGAGGAGTTTCCACATCCATAGAGTGGACTTGAAGCAGGCTGTTATATGGTTTGGCCTTAACTGTTTATTTTCCTTCAGAAATGATTTCGAGGTATTCTTTGTAGTCTGCCTCGTTTTCAAATTCAAGAGGAATAACCATCATTTCTGAACAATCCTGGCACTGATACCGTTGCCCTGTCATGAACCCAACATAAGGGTAAACTCGAAAACCATGGCAAGCAATACAAACTCGGAAAGACATAGGAACAGATTTCGCACACGAGTGAAGATAATAAACATGTGTTTGGATGAAATCAGTCATCTCGAGGACGTTCAAGGCCCGTTACTTTTATCAATTCAGAGGTCTTAAAGCCGTTTGGTAATTGGTCTTCTGGTCGACCGGAATGGGTGATTTTGTGATGATGAGAGGTTGCAGTGGAACTGTGACCATCTGAATCTGTACTTGTATGAGTTGAAGTGTACAATTCCAACAAGGAACTTGAATCTAAAGAAATGGTCTTCTTGATTTTTCTTGGTTTGTTCAGCCAACTTTTGGAAACGACAAGCGTGTTTTCAGTCCCGAGGTGTTCGATATGAGATTTTTTGGTTGAAAGAGCATAGAACAAAACTATGACCGTTGAATAGAATAGAATCGGGACGACAATTCCAGTTCGAGATTGTTCGATCTCCGCTGTCAGTGACCCATCTTCATTGTAGGTATGAATTGAAACTGTTTGCCAACTCATTGAAGAAGAAGTGTATTGTATCCGTTCAATCGACCCATATTCAGTTGAATCTTCATAGAAATACATTGGATACAAATAGACTGCAGTTCCATTGAACGGAAGGATTTGCTCAATACTTTCATTCACTGTGAACACCGGTGATGTAAAACACCAAGCGGGCAGTACAATACCGGCTTCTATTTCTATAAACCGATTGATTGAAGTGTTATCGGATGGATTGAAGGGTACGACTTTCTCACAATAATAAGTCCAAAGAGATTGAACTTCAACACCTGCACGAGTCTCATTCGAAGTGTCAGAATGACTTGCATTTTGACCAAAAGAGTCGGTACAATACCAATGGACATCTTGAAATTCACAATACGATTGTACGTACTCGGATTCAGAACGCTTTTCCTTATCGGAAGTACAGTACCAGAGTTCATCGCCCAACTCATTACCGGCTTCCCATTCACACAGATTGTATGCATACCAAGCATTTATGTCATCATAATTTGAGTCGAGATATGCATACCCAAGAACACCTCCCTCTCCAATTTGCTCCCATCGAATATCTTCACCAAAATAACTCGAAATTGTCACGTGGTTTTCACTGAAAGTATAGTCTGCTTGAAACGTATCACCTTCGACGCAATGAAGTTCTCCATCTTCCATATATTCAAAAGAGCCAAAACACCCTGTGTAATCTTGCGAGAGGGTAAAAGGTAGAGAGAAGAGGAGTATTGGTAGTAAAAACATCAACAACACCCCGAATGGAATTACCCTTACCGAAAGTTCTTTTGGAGCTCGAGCGACATAATCTGTTTCACTCGAAGGCTCGATAATCTCCGGTTCTTGCGGAAGTTTGTGTTCAGGGGTTGTTTCGCTCGAAGGCTCGTTGGTCTCCGGTTCTTGCGGAAGTTTGTGTTCAGGGGTTGTTTCGCTCGAAGGCTCAATGTCATCCCAGAAACTTTTGCCTTTTGTCATGCACATTCCTCATGATGAATCGAAATGCACCTCATATAGATAGTTTCCACCGGAATTGAGGGGCAATAAACTCAACTTGAACAGGACAGCATTGAGCAACCGACTCGATGGCGGGCCCATTCAGGTCGTTTTTGGAACCATTGCTCTTCATGTTCTGGTTGTTCATCGTAAGGGTTTTGAAGAAGTTCATGGAGAGATTCACACACCGTAAAGTCACCCTTCTCAGCAGCATCAATGGCAAGTTGTGCCATCCAATTGCGCAAAACATATTTTGGGTTCGCTTGAAGCATTGCCTCACGCACAGGTTGACCATCAACTCGAGACCACCAGGCTTCTAGCCATTCATTCCATGCTTGTTTAGGGATTGTAGTTTCATCATAAAAGGCAGAGGTAAGAGCCTCAGCATCTGGTGATTGAAGAGAGCAAAGTAATCTAAAAAAGATCGTCATGTCGGTTTCAACTTCCTGTAAGAGACTGTTGAGGTTGCGAACTAGGTCTTCATCATCACTACGAAATTCGGTCAATCCCAATTTATCAGACCACATTTGATTGTGGTGTTGATCAAAACAGGTTGTGAAAGATGAAAGTACACCATGCAATTGTTCAGCATCAGCCATCAATGGAACCATTGCTTCAAGCAATCGCGCGATATTCCACGCAGCGATTTGTGGCTGTTGTCCATAGCGGTATCTTCGTGTTGAAGAATCAGTGGTATTGGGTGTCCAACCTGGATTATAGTCTTCGAGCCATCCATAAGGGCCGTAATCAATGGTAAGACCATGTATTGACATGTTATCGGTATTCATCACACCATGAACAAAACCAACACGCATCCATTGAGCGACCATCAACGCTGTATCTTCAGCAATTTGACAGAGCCATGCAATGAGTCCGGCGTCATTGCCGTGTGAATGGAACGGGAAATGAGTTCGGATGGTATGTTCGACCAATGTCTTCAGCGTCTCGACATCACCCGTTGAAGAATGGATTTGAAAACTTCCAAAACGAATGAAACTCGGCGCTACGCGACAGACAATTGCACCCTGCTCATATGCTCGGTTACCATCATACATCATATCCCTCATAATCGGTTCACCCGTGGCTACCAACGATAAGGCTCGAGTCGTAGGAACTCCTAAATGGTGCATTGCTTCACTGCAAAGGAATTCACGAATCGATGAACGAAGAACTGCTTTACCATCTGCAAATCGTGAATAAGGAGTTTTTCCAGCACCCTTCAACTGCAATTCAACAACCCCATCTTGGCATTCCACTTCACCCAAAGTAATGGCTCTGCCATCACCGAGTTGTCCTGCCCAAGTTCCGAATTGATGACCACCATAACGTTGAGCATAACTGTCCATACCTTTGATTGGAACACCTCCACCCAATACCTCAGTATTTCCACGTTGCACGCCCAAACGAGCAGCCATATCCTTCGACCAAAGTTCAAGAGTTGGTGAAGGTGATGGTGTCGGCAGAACACGAGACCAACAAGCATGAGGAACTTGCCGAGAGGAGCCACCAATTTCTGAATCCCCAGGCGTTTCACCGACGAAGCGATTGAGCCACACAAGTGATTCCAGTGTGCTCATGTATTGAGCAGCAGTACGTCTATTTTGAACCTGTTCGTCGAATGCACAGTCAAATTCGAAGCACAGTGGCAATGTTTCAAAAGATATTTCACCCATGGGTTGGAGGAACAAACGATGACCGATTGGACTTCATGTTCGAATACGGGGCCAAAGAGATTAGAAACAAAAGAACGATGCTAATTGTTATTTTAGTCTCATTGCGATTTCACACGATCTAAGATTTTATCTCAGATTGCTCTGCATCTTCATATAAAATGAATTCAAAAGTTCCTGTTGCACTCTCATAATCTATACTTGAGAATACCACTTTCATTTGGCGGTCTTCGAACGGGTCGTGGAAGTAAGGTTGGCCTGTTCGGAAAATTCCTAGAATTTCCTTGTAGTCCACCATTGTCATTTTTCCAGTAATCGTGTAAACTGCTGATTCTGCACCCTCATCCATGAGATCGTCACCCTCGTTGCCCCGAATTATAGTTCGCTGCAATCGGCGTTTCACATTCATGTGAACGTTACACTCGTCAATCTTTCTCCAATCTTGGCCTTTGGTTGCTATGTAGCACTCGCTCACTTCCATGGCCACCCTAGAGGTGATTCTTTGATAGTATTTCTGTAAGCCTATTCATCATAATCCGAATCAGCACAATCCTATTTTTCTCTGATGAATACCTAGATACGCTTGTGCAATTGTCCCAAAGACTCAGAGAGAATGATGCTATGTGCATGGATTAAATCCCAATGTATTCCCAGATAGTACCCGGTACTAAGAGGGGTACGGAAACAATTGGAATTGTCCGGACGGAACTTGCGAGTTTCCCGGTACGAGCACTCGTATTGATTATTGATAATCTCGTACTCATACCGACATTAGAATTTCATTTTTATTGATTTTGATATTTTCATTCCAATTCGAACATCCCGGTACGAGTACCTTGTGTACGTAATGACTTGGAGTTGTCCGCACAGATGTTTATAATCATTTGAACACCATTGTGATAACTCAATATACTGGGGGGTAGTGAGAAAAATGATGAAACTAAAAATTACTTGTTTCATCGTACTTTTTTTAATGGTCTCAGTGAATCTACTGAATACAGACAATGTATCATTTGCTCAATCTTTGGAAGATGAAGAAACTTCAAAAGAAGTCATTTTATCTTTGAACAGTACTAATATTCCCGGTTTCCAAGAAGGTTCTATATTCACCGATACTACACTCTCTTCTGGAGGCCAGCATACCTGCGCTATTCTTGATGATGGTTCTGTAAGTTGTTGGGGGTGGAATGATAATGACCAACTTGGAGATGGAACTACTACTCAAAGAAACACCCCTACTCAAACATCGAGTCTTGGAACTGGAAGAACTGCAGTTGCAATCTCTTCTGGGTACTATCACACTTGCGCTATTCTTGATGATGGGTCAGTGAGTTGTTGGGGGGATAATACATATGGCCAACTTGGAGATGGAACGACCACGAATCGAAGCACACCTACTCAAACATCGAGTCTTGGTACTGGAAGAACTGCAGTTGCAATCTCTTCTGGAGCCAGTCAAACCTGCGCTATTCTTGATGATGCATCTGTAAATTGTTGGGGAAATAATACTTGGGGCCAACTTGGAGATGGAACTACTACTGATAGAAACACACCAACTCAAACATCGAGTCTTGGAACTGGAAGAACTGCAGTTGCAATATCTTCTGGAAAACTGCACACATGTATCATTCTTGATGATGGCTCTGTAAGTTGTTGGGGCAATAATTCCGTTGGCCAACTTGGAGATGCAACTACTACTGATAGAAACACACCTACTCAAACATCGAGTCTTGGAAATGGAAGAACTGCGGTAGCAATCTCTTCTGGAGGAATCCACACCTGTGCTATTCTTGATGATGCATCTGTAAGTTGTTGGGGAGACAATCAATATGGCCAACTTGGAGATGGAACGAATACTGATCGCAACAAACCTACTCGAATATCGAGCCTTGGTACTGGAAGAACTGCAGTTGCAATCTCTTCTGGAATTTTACACACCTGCGCTCTTCTTGATGATGCATCAGTAAGTTGCTGGGGAAGCAATGGTTGGGGCCAACTTGGAGATGGAACGACTACTGATAGAAATACACCTACTCAAACATTGAGTTTTGAAACTGGCAGAACTGCAGTTGCAATCTCTTCTGGAATTTTACACACCTGCGCTCTTCTTGATGATGCATCTGTAAGTTGTTGGGGAAACAATGGTTATGGCCAATTTGGAGATGGAACTACTACTACTCGAAACTCGCCTGCTCAAACATCGAGCCTTGGAACTACCGCAAACCCACGAACGGTTGCACTTTCTGAACGTGATTTCGATGGTGATGGCATTCTCAATATATTTGATATTCATCGCAATTTGGCCTATAGTGAAATCACTATCTCTTCTGGAGGCGGTCACACCTGCGCCATTCTTGATAATGGATATGTAAGTTGTTGGGGAAGTAATTGGAAGGGCCAACTTGGAGATGGAACGACTACTGATCGAGGCACACCAACTCAAACATTGAGTCTTGGAACTGGAAGAACAGCAGTCGCAATCTCTTCAGGAGGATGGCACACCTGCGCTATTCTTGATGATGGATCTGTAAGTTGTTGGGGATGGAATAGTAATGGCCAACTTGGAGATGGAACGACTACTAATAGAAACACACCGACTCAAACATCAACTCTTGGACCCGGAAGAACAGCAGTTGCAATCTCTTTAGGAACATTCCACACCTGCGCCATTCTTGATGATGCATCTGTAAGTTGTTGGGGAAATAATGGTAATGGCCAACTTGGAGATGGAACTACTACTGATAGAAACATACCGACTCAAACATCGAGTCTTGGAACCGGTAGAACAGCAGTTGCAATCTCTTCAAACCAATGGTACACTTGCGCCATTCTTGATGATGGTTCTGTAAGTTGTTGGGGGAGTAATTTGTATGGACGACTTGGAGATGGAACTACTACTGATCGAAACAATCCTACACAAACATCGAGTCTTGGAACTGGAAGAACTGCAGTCGAAATCTCTTCAGGAGGATGGCACACTTGCGCTATTCTTGATGATGGATCTGTAAGTTGTTGGGGGATGAATCGCGAAGGGCAACTTGGTGATGGAACTACTACTGATCGAAAAATACCCACTCAAACATCGAGTCTTGAAATTGAAAGAACTGCGGTTGCAATATCTACTGGAGACGACCACACCTGCGCCATTCTTGATGATGCATTGGTAAGTTGTTGGGGATACAATGCCGATGGCCAACTTGGAGATGGAACTACTACTGATCGAAACACATCTGCTCAAACATCGAGTTTTGGAACTGGAAGAACTGCAGTTGCAATCTCTTCTGGAGGCGATCACACCTGCGCCATTCTTGATGATGCAACTGTAAGTTGTTGGGGAAGGAATAACGATGGCCAAATTGGAGATGGAACTACAACTCAAAGAAACACACCTACTCAAACATCTAGTCTTGGAACTGGAGGAACAGCAGGAACAGCAGTTGCAATCTCTTCTGGCATGCGCCATGCCTGCGCTATTCTTGATGATGCATCTGTAAGTTGTTGGGGAGTCAATAGCGATGGCCGACTTGGAGATGGAACTACAACTCAAAGAAACACACCTACTCAAACAACGAGTCTTGGAACTGGAAGAACTGCGGTTTCAATCTCTTCTGGAAGACTGCACACATGCGCTATTCTTGATGATGGAGATGTAAGTTGTTGGGGCAATAATTCCGTTGGCCAACTTGGAGATGGAACTACAACTCAAAGAAACACATCTACTCAAACATTGAGTCTTGGAAGTGGAAGAACTGCAGTTG
>Ga0209709_10004013_pt1 | contig 11988 bp, 12 predicted proteins | sample ArcticOcean_MG_C_2_FD_187435 | JGI IMG/M metagenome (GOLD analysis project Ga0209709, IMG submission 187435) | Marine microbial communities from western Arctic Ocean - ArcticOcean_MG_CB4_136 (SPAdes) (version 2) | ecosystem: Environmental > Aquatic > Marine > Oceanic | place: Arctic Ocean... | reverse complement strand
GTAAGAACCTGATTGTATGTATCCATGTATTGGATTTCTTGAAACAGCACCAAGACCATTAGCAGTATTACCATCACCAAAAGACCAACTATACTCTGTATCGTTTATGTTGCTAAACTTAGAACCAAATACTAATGGGTCAACTATATTATCAACATTGGTAGAAGCGTCTTTAAACTTAAAAGTTCTTGATTTATCATCATCCATACTACCCGATGTTTTAGTGACTGCACCCACACTTGCAGTTGGATGTACTACAGTAAACTCTGCTACAGGTGCTGATGGTGCAGAAAGTGTAACTGTTTCTGTATCTAAATCATATTGCCCTGTAGGACTTGCTGTAGTTAATTTTACTTTATAAGTTCCTGGTTTTGTAAATGTGTGTGTTTGTCTTTCTACACCTTTAGGATTTGTTGCATCAGGAAGTTTATATGATTCAGTCACGTGTGTATCACCAAACTCCCAAGAACGTCTTATGATACTACCATATGAATCTTCTGATGTTAATTCTAAGGGATAAGCTCTATTGTATATTGTTCCTTGAAGTGTATTTGGTCCTACCAAATCTGTATAACCACCTTGTGGTGCAGGTTTAGCATCACTACTAATTATTGCTCTTACAGGAGTAATTTCTGCAGGATTTATCAATCTTAAAGTTTTTTCTGGATTAACCCTTCTTCCACTAATCGAACCCGTGCTTACATTAACAGTATCTATAAAAATAGAAGCAGATGGTTTTATTTCAGTTCGTATAAGTTCTCTAACTTGTATTTGTGGTTTTCTGTAAAATCGTATTGGTTGATTATTTCTTGCTTTAGGGTTTATCTGTATAACTTTAGTGAATTTTACATTATAAACTCCTTGATATTCTGTCGGTATAAAAAAGTTGTCAGCCACTGCTTTAGCAATTGAAACATCGCCTGTAAATATTGGATCGGTTTCTACGTTTAGTTGTGCTAATAATTCAGGAGTTAGTGGTTGATTACCTATAAACTTTTCATGGTCGAGTTCACCAACGATAGTTAATACTGCTCTACCTGCAGGTGTTGTTGGATAAACCTCAACACTAATAGAACGACTTGTTCCTTGCATTGTAACATATTCAGGATCGAATATTGCATTAACAAATATAGGATTATTAGCATTATCTAATATCTCAACTAAAACCTCAGTATTTGTTTTTAAGAACTCAGAACCATTGATATTAAAAGAACTTCTACCTTGCGGCAAAGTATCAACGACATCAAAAACTTGTAAAAATTCGTTTGACGTATCTTGTATTAGTATATCTAATTGGTTTAGATTTCTTTTTTTGATTTTTCGTTCTAATATCATATAAAGATGTGCCCGTTTTAGGTTCTATAATAAATAGAATATATACGATTTTTTGTATTTTTTATTTCATAGAAAAGTATGAAAATAGTATGAAATGATACTTATTTATATGGAAAAACTTGTAGATATAAAAATACGTAAAGAATATAGAGATATTCTAAAACAATATTGTAAAGATAATGGATTAAAGATGTATGCTCTTGTTGAGCAACTTATAAAGAAGAACTGTCTTTTAGAGAGACCTGCTAATGTTCTTAAAAGTCAACCCTCTAAGAAACTAATATCAGGGTAAAAATACTGAACTATATCCGTTTTCTTTTTTAATTTCTAATAACGTATCAACAGCATCTCTCATTGAATCAATATGAGACACAATCAATGTAAATTGAAATTGAGTTTTAAGATACTGAAATAGATTCTCTACTGAGTTAATATTTTCACTATCCATTGTTCCCCAACCCTCATCAATAGCTAAGAAGTTACCTCTTGGTAAATTAGATATATTGATTAACCCAACACGAATTGCTAATGAACAAATAAATCGTTCCATACCACTTGATAAGTCAAGAGGCCAAGTATTATCTGCATCATATACAATAGAGTTATTAATGTTCTTACCATCCATATCAAATGTCATTGTGAAATCAACTAATTGAGATAAGATATTGTTTACTTCATTTTCAATAGCAGGTAATGCTTTACTAATCAACTCATATGGAACACCATCTCTTTTAACTGCTTCAAGATAGTATTTATAAGCTGCGTGTTTCTCTTCCAACTCTTGAACTTCATCTATAGTTTTAACTATTTCTTGTTTCTTATTCTCTAAAATTTTAAGTTCAATTTCTTCATCTTTTAAACTTTTATCCGCAGATTTTAGTTTAACTGTTTGCTTATTTAAGTCTAACTCATTTTTAGCAATATCTTCTTTTGTATTATTATTATAAACAATATCTTTTTCTTGCTCATAATACTTTTTTATATTAGCTTGAACGATAACATTTTTTTCATCAAGATAAACTAACTTTTCACCTAAATGGTCTCTACTCGTTTCAGCTGAAGTTAAGTCATTGTTAAGTTGTTCAAATAGTATTTCACACTTATCAAATTGTTCTTTCTTTTTCTCAGCTTCACCATACTCTTTTATTTTAGAATCCAAATCATTCTTCTTTGATATAAGTTTAGCAGAATTAATCTTATCATCCTCTAATAACTTTTTTGTTTCTCTGGCATCTTTTACAAAAACATTATTCATACAATACTTACAATCAGGATCGTATTCTAAAGTACCAAGTTTTCTAATCTTATCTAACTTTCGTTGAACCTCTTCCTTCAACTTATCAATATCAATCTCAGTTTTTTCATAATCATATTTAAAAGATTCTAATTCATTATATTTTTGTAAAATATTTTCTGCTTTAAACTCTTCTAACTGATTTACAGTAAGTGTTTTTGTTGATTCTATGTGAGATATCTTATGCAATGCTTCTTGAAATGATGTTTGAGTTTGTGTTTGTAACTCTTGATTGTCTTTCAACTCTGATTGTAAAAGTTTGATATTTGTTATAGTCTCATCTATCGGTTTAATCTTTTTATTAAGTTTGATTATATCTTTTTGTAAAGTATTAACTTCCTTTTCTACTTCTTTATAATCCTTTTTACTAATAGATAATTTATCTCCCAACTCTTCAATGGTTGTTTCAACATTAGCTAACTGCTCATCGTAGTTAGTCTTATTAAAGTTTCTCAATACTGCTTGAACTTCAGATATCTCTTCATTAGCTAACGTATACAATCTATCGAATATACCCAACCCCATAAATTGAGCTAAGAGTTCTTTTCTTTCTTTTTGAGTTTTATCTATAAAAACAGTATTTGCATTCTGCGCTGATAATGTTGTCAAGAGAAAGTCGTCAAATGTTCCAACCACTTGTTTTATACTTGCGTTAGTTGTTCTTCGTTGATCTCCATTGAGTGAAATTATTTCACCACTATCATCATATGTGTAAAAATCTACATTAACCTTTACGTGACCACTACGTGTTTTTTTAGCTATTCTTTTTACCACATAATCTTTACCATTCACTTCAAATAATAATTTACATTTAAATGAATTCTTTTTATTGTTCAATACCGAACTTGCACTATATGTTCTTGTGGATGTGTCAAACAAACAAAAACATAGGGCATCTAATAAAGATGATTTACCACTTGCGTTTGCAGCAAACAACCCAACCACACCACTAAGTTTTGTAAAGTCTACAACATTACCTTCACCATAACTGAACATATTATCAAACTCAAACTTTTTAAGTTTCCAATCTACATTCTTTGTTATATTATCTATCGGTAAAGAACCATTTAATTCACTATTAATATTTTTTATTTTTTTGAGTGTTTCATCATCAACCAAAAAATTATTATTGAGATATTCTTCTATCATCTCATATTGAAAGTCTGCATTGTTCACATCACCCAAATCTAACTTATTGCCGTCTCTAACTTTATCTTTAAGTACATCAGTTCTATGAACTACAATTTCTTTAATACCATGATTGTGTTGTATTACTGCTAAACATTTTTTAAGTTCAGCAGCTGATGTATTTGCAACTCTTACTCTAAGTCTTGCTTTTTTTGGTAAGTCGTTTAAGTCTATTGGTAGTTTGCCATTATCAACATTGATTGTGTAATAACCATAATCATTTGGGATTTCAATATACTCTGATGTTCTACTTGGAACATCCCATAGAAGATACCCTTTACCAATCTCTTCACCATGATTTTGTTGAACCAATGAACCACAGTATGCGACAGTCTCTTCTTTGTTTACAAACTGACGCTTATGGATATCACCAAGTAATCCTAAATCATATCCTTTAAACTTATCTATATGAACATCTGATGGTAATCTAAATCCTAAATCTGTTTCTGCCTTATCGACAGTTCCGTGAAATAAAACTACTTTAGTATCTCCCTCTACTTCGTCTGATGTAATGAAATCTTTTTCGTCAGTCCAACAATCCCATACTACGAACTTAGTATCAGCGCAAGTATAAATACCACTATCTTTTAGATAATGTAGATTTGGATGATTTAGATTATTTACAATGGGTGAGAGAACATCAAGACGGGATCGATTGTTTAGATTACAATCATGATTACCTGCAATAATAATAGTAGGAACAATATCAGCAAGGTTCTTGAACAACCTTGACAATTGGTCTACTAACTCAGGAGACATATCACATTTAGAGTGAGCTATATCACCACCAATATACGCTACTGCATTATCTTTATTCTCTTTTACTTTTTCATATAAACGATTGAATACTTCTTCGTATTCTTTGTGTCGTTTAAGGTTTCGGATTTGTATATCCGATATGTGGTGTATATGTTTTAACTTACGAAACGGTACTTTTACTTGCAATATGCCCTCTTAATATTTTTTTAACTTTAGGTAGATGTTTATCAGCCACAACTATATCCCAAGCAAAAGTGTTTCCACCTTTGCGGTAAGTTGTGCACACATCAGTATCACATTTCTTAACGATTGCATCAACTGCATCGATAGATTCTGTGTATACTTTGTGATATCCATCACCAAATGCCCAAACATTATTTGACATACGTATTTACTCCTATTTTGTAATATATATATATCAAATAAATTTTTAATCAATTTCATATCTATCTTTTGTGAACCTTATTGTTGGTTCTTTCCTCAATCTGTTCCTATACGAACTAAAAGATATCCTTACTCCCCATCCCATATGCTCTAAAATATCCTTTTTAGTAACGGAATTTTGTTTGTGTATGTAGTCAACTATTCTCTTATATGATTCACTACTGTCACCAATTATATTAAAACTATCTGGTTCTAAAAAGTTCCAACTATCAAACCATTTTGGAACTCTTGATTCCCACTTAAAAGAATCAATGTCTTTTTTGAGATATTTAATTGCACTATCTCTAACATCGTCACTATCTAAAACTTTTTCTATCTTGTCTGTAAATTCTTTGGTGTCATATAATAATGGATAATCTTCACCAACCATTTCAGGATAACATAACTTGTTTGGTAAGACATATGGAACACCCATGCTCAATGAATCTGTAGTAGCTATACTCCAAGCTGAGTATTTATCAAAGCAACCCACACCTACTCTCATAGTCTTTAAAAATTTTAAATACTCATCTCTATTATGTATTTTCATTCTTTGAGCATATGGTCGATTTATATCTGCTAATGTTGTGTATACTGTAAAGTCTTTTCGTTTCTCATATAACTTATCCATCTGTTTAATAAACCATCTAAACCCTGTGTAATCATTGTCTCTGTGGTTGAATACTATACTCTTACCATTTGGTTTAGATTTCATATCTATTTTATCGATGCCTAAGTAGTGTGGTTGTATAATATCTTTTAACTTATTTACATAAGTGTCTTGATAAATATCTCCTGCTTTTTCTAACACAAGACTCTTTAACCATTCAGAGTTAACACCACACTCATCCATTTGTAACATACCTGCAAAGTTTGCCATCAACATAGTTTTATTGTAAGCAGTATTTTCTGGCACCTCGTACCAATGACAATACCCAACTACCTTTGGCGTTATATTTGTATTGTTACTAAATAGATTTACTAACTGATCTGTATGTTCAGGAAGATGAGAATATAAAACATCATAATCTGTCGTCTTCCATTTTAATACATCTTTTATTTCTGTAAAATTAAAATGTGTTCTCATAGCGTTTGGATATGATGGTAGATTTATAGGTATCTGAGTTGTATTTTCAAATACTAATGATTGTATTTCAGTAGGTGATAAGATAGTCCAATGAATGTCATCACGAATCTTATTTAATTCTTTAATAACATTTCTCAATACAACAACATAAGAATCTTTTTCTAAGTCTTGCATATAAGTAATGTTTGGATATACAAGAATCTTATAATCATATTGTTTATCCGAATCTACATCCTTTGTAAAATCAAATATATTCATGAAGTTCCAAGTTTCATCTTCATAATATCAGAAAAGGATAAACTATCTTTTGTTTGTTTTATTAGATTGATTGTTTTCTCAAAACCAAGTTCACTTGGATCCTTATCTTCAAGTACAATCATATTAACTTCTACTTGATATGATTTTAACTTCTCTACAATCTTCATACTATCCTTTTGTGCATCAGAATCTAATATCAAATAAACATTTCTAACCTTATACTCTACAAACCTTCTTAGTAATTTTGGTGGTAAGGTTTTACCAAATAGTGGGATAGCATTTCTTTTTATTGCTATAGCGTCAAATACACCCTCACATAATATAACAGGCTGATTCCAATCAATCATAGATTCAAAGCCAACCACGTCTTTACTTACTCTTGGATTTTTATATTTCATACCACCACCATAATAATCTCTACCAACGAAATAATTTAGTGTAGTATCTTTATCATAGGATGGAATTATAATCCTATATCCATACAATCCTTCTTCACAATAACCAATACCGTATTTTAATATTTCTCTTTTAGTTATATCTCTTTTATCTAAGTATTTCATAGCATTCTTATACTCAGGACTTCTTTCAGCACCATTCCACAATGGAATAAATTCTTTTGGAAGAGATAAAGCCTTTACTTCATCGGTTTTTTCGTATTTAGGATAGTATGTATTACCAACTACATCACGAAGTTCATCAAAATACTTTTGTGGTGCTTTGACTTTTTTAAATAATTGAAATAAATTGTGACCACCTGATTCAGAAACCCAACAATGCCACTTCTGAGTTTGTATGTTTATCTGAAGTTTAGGTTTGTGATGTGAAACAAAAGGAGACCAAAACATATATTCGTTGTTTTGACCTGTTTTTGTTGGTTTACTGCTTATCACTCTTGTTAAGAGATTTAATAACTTTTGACTCATTTAATAAGTTTTATAAAATCCTCTATTTCCAATACCGCATATGTTTTACTACGGTTTCTTTTAAATATCAAAACTGGATTTGATTTACCACTATTTTTTTCTGCTTGTTCCAATGACGACCATATATTAAGTTTTTCTTGATTTTTACATTCGATTGAATACGGTATAAGTTTACGGGCTGCAGGTGATAATTGAATATCTTCGCCTGAATCTCCCATGATTGCTGATTTAATGTCGTCTGGTTCTAATGTGTTGAATGTTTCGAGAAGAATGTCTCTAACTGTATTCTGTAAACGTTTACCTTTGTTTTTTGCTGAGCGTGATTTCACTATAATAAATATAGTCTTTTCATTCCAAATACTACTATTTTTTCTTCATGTGCATCACTGCCATTTTTCTACCATATTTTTCAGCTTTTTCTTCAAATGCATTATCATCGTGAAAATCTCTACCTCTATTAACTGCAAGATCACCTGCTCTTTGATATTTCTTTTCATATGCACTTGCACCATACTTCTTTCTATCTCTAGCATGGTCTATTTCGTGATATATGGTAGTTAGAAAATCTTTCATAGTTGAATAACTTGGTCTTATATAAATAATATCTTTTGCCCAATCATAATCTGCTTTGTTTGGACCCACACCAATCTTAACTTTAGATTTCAACCCTTGTTGTTTTACAATTTCTTGTGCTGTATATACAAAATCAACTCTTTCATTAATATTTTCTTTATTAAAAACATTAACTTTCTTACCCATTCTAAATGTAACTACTTTTCTACCATTAATAGTTGGCATTCCATGTTTATCTTTACCAATACTCTTAACTTTAGTTTTTTTATTTTTAAATCTACCTGTCATTATAGTATCACCCACATTGACATCTATATTTATCTCTTCTGATAAAGGTTTTCTATATCCTTGATGTATAACTTGTGCTATTTTTTTACCAAACTCTTTGTCTGATGGGAAATGTGCTTTTCCAACTATTCTTGAATCTGCAATATCTTCTGCAATATCATTTAACTGTGTAGTTAGATGTGGCATTTGACTTTTTAAAATTTCTGCTACTAAATATCCTTGAACTGCGTGACCACTTGGATAACTTGGTGTTTTCATACTATCAGTCTGTGTACCATATAGTTCAATACCATAAAATTTTGCAATCTGATTTGGTCTTGGTCTATTGTATGTATATTTTGCAGTCATTATAAACTTACGAGATTGATCTATCAATAGTTTTACTATTTTTTCTCTTTGTTCAGTATAAACTTCAGACTCTTTTAAAAAATCAACAAAAACTTTAAGGATATCATCGTGCTTTTTAACGAAAAAATCATTAGTTTCTAACTCAGATAAATATTTTAACTCATTTAAAGTTTGTCTACTGTCGTTTTCATATGGTTGCCTATGAGGAAGAATCATATCAACGAAGTTAGGTGTTTTCATCTCCATTCGTTTAATATGTTTTTCTATAGGAGCTTTCCTATATTTCATATTACGAAGTTCGAGTAACTCTTTTAATTTAATCACTATCTATTACCCCATTGAGGAGTCTTCTTACCAACTTGTTTCTTTAACCACTTCTTATGCTGTTTAGCAGTTCTACCTTCAGTAGACCACTTTTCATTTAGAAGTGCTTTTTTGCGTTTTCTTTGTTTTGCCTTACTATTTGGCATCTTTATTACCCATTACCTTTTCTACTCCAGCTATTCCAAAACAACCTAATGTAATATATAGAAAACTATTATACACAAAATCGTTTATGGGTAGTTCCATACCCATATAGCCTGTTATTAAATCTGTAATACTATACGTAGTCATTACAGCAAATGACATAAAACCTATTATTGTTTTTTCGTTAAATCCATTATCATCCTTGAAAATGTCCTTAAATGCCATTGTACTCTCCTATTTACCATTTTCTACAAGACCAATATCTTGCTTTATGTCTTGGTCCTGGACTATCACAATTGTGTCTTGCTCTGAAAGATTTACGAGCTCCAGGATTTGATTTCCTAATTCTCATAGTTCCACCTTTGGCATCTCCACCTTGACCAAAATTTACTTTAACTGTATTGCCTTTTGGGTTCTTAACATATACTTTAAACTTTTTATTATCACCCTGCATAATCTTACCAAGTTTAACTTTTCTTCCTTGATATTCTGCTTCTTTTACAGGTTGTTTTTCGTCAGGAAACTCAAATGTATATCCACAACTTTCACCTAAAGTGTTTTGCCAATATACTTCTGCTACACAGTTTGGCACCTTCCTATTACCTTTTTTCTTCATACCAACTTGTTTATATCCTACCCAACAAGCTTCTTTAATTTTTTTACCATCTTTATTATACTTACCACTCTTCTTTTTAGCAATTGCTATAGCGGCTTGTTGTGCTCGACCTCCAGCGTGTAATGGTTTTATACTTGTGCCAGGATAGCCTTCTTTTTTACTTTTGTTTCCCCAATTCTTTGCACCTACTTTACGACACTTAACTAATGCGCCCGATGCGTATGCTGATGGCCAAACATCATAACGTGATTTTACTTTACTATAACAAGCATCTTTCTTTTCATAAATGTGTGTTGCTTCTTTAGCACATTCATTGTGCTGACAATATTTCATTGTATTCTCCGTCTTAGTTTTAACTCTAATTGGTTTCTTACCACCACCACTAATTGATGATGTTCCACCTCTACCAGCTTTGTTTTGAGCCGCTCTTTTTCTACGAGTAGCACTTGTTTTTTGTTTCTTACTCATACCACGAGCTTTAGAAGCAGGAACACATTTAGCGTATCCTCTCTTCTTACCACTTGTACCACAAGGTGGGTGTTTACCTGATTTATCTTTCTTACCGATATTTACCCATTTATCAGAAAACCATTTTTTTAAATTTTCATTAACAATATTTTCACAATGAATGCAGGTATTATCTTTTATGGTTTGTATCTGTTTCTCTGTTAACTTCATTTCCAATCCCAAAGTTTAATCATATTGTAAGTAATTCCTACACCAATAGTGGGTGTTGTTAATCCAGTATCCGTATTATAAAGAACACCCAACATTGGTCCTATTGAAATTTGATTTCGTGGTGGTGTTAATTTAATCACCTCACTTTGACCACCTTTAATTCTCAAATTCAAAAATTCATTATCAGGATAGATTGCTCTAAACTCATATTTATCTAATTTTTCTATCTGTGGAGGACCTAAAGTTATTTCTCCCTCAAAATCAGCTATAGTTTTAGAATCAACTATTTTATTATCCTTAATTCTTAAACCTGTCCTACCGAACACTTTAATATAACTATCTTGAGTTCCAAATTCCTGTAAAAAAGGGATGGTTGAAGATTCAACACTAGCCAACTCTAACTTCATTTCTTCAACTTTATCAATTAAATTTTGTATTCTTTGTTCGTATTCTTTACTCCAACGAATTATTTCGTATAAATCTGTAGAAACTCTTTTAATTTGTTTATCTTGAGTATCATTGACTATCTGTAGTTTGGTTGTAATCCTAGCTAAACTATCAATTGATGTTTCATTTACTTTAATTATTTCTTCTTGTCTTGTACTTTCATCTACTAAGATACTCATCTCTTTTTTTGCGTGGTAATATCTAATACTAAAAATACTTAGAACAAATATTACATTTATAAATATACCTAATAATGTATCTTTTGTCATTTTGATAACTCCTTACTTGCGTATTCAGTTAGAACATTCGGTATAAATGCGTGGATAAAAAGTGCACCACTACATTTCATAGCTCTCCACCAATGTTCTAAATAACTTACATTATTTTCTTTTAAGTGATTTATCACTTTAACTCTTTTGCAGCATCATCAATTGCTTTTCTTAATGCACCACCCAATTCACTATTACTAAATGGAACACCATCTTCTTCTATTTGTAAACCTGTAGCAGATATCTTTGTACCTATCTCACCCATACCTCTACGTGATAATATTTTACCAGTAGTGTTGTCTTTCATCAATATATTCAATCTTACTTGAGTCATTGTCTTTCTTCTATTGAATAAACCGATAATACTAAATGCTTCATTTGGTCTACCGATATAAACTATTTCAGCCGAAACAGTAAAGTCTGCATTTCCATCTTCAACTAAAAGATAATTACTTTCTTGGAATTGTTCTTGTAACAACTCTTGTATACCCATCGTTACTCTGTCGTCTTTTATTCCAATGTTCTCACTCGTTCCTACAAATTTAGATACGGTTAATGTTGGTCTAATTAAATCAGCGTCTACAATTGCAGGTGTTGGTAGATTGTTAGCTTTGGCTTCAGCTTTTGCAATTTCTCTACGTTCTTTAGCTTGATTTTTTAATCTTTCTATTTCTACTTGACCACTAGCAAATCCTAATAACAATAAAAATACAAATATATTTTTCATTTTATTCTCCTAAAAATAAGTTCCAAATAATATACTGAAACTCTTGTCTCGTTCCCCATAATCATTAACTACGGTATTGTATCCCATTGAAACACCTAAGTTAAATGTAAAAGCTTGTCCTAATCTCCAATCAAACGAAACCGTTGGAAAGAAAATGATAGGACTTCTCAGTAATAAATATCTATCCTTCCAAGAATCACCACCAATATTGTTGTCATAATACCTAACAAGTGTATATGCAAGATAGTTAGAGAATGTAACCTTTACCTGATTAAAATCAAATGGAAACTGTTGTCCATATACCATT
>Ga0209709_10004012_pt1 | contig 11989 bp, 11 predicted proteins | sample ArcticOcean_MG_C_2_FD_187435 | JGI IMG/M metagenome (GOLD analysis project Ga0209709, IMG submission 187435) | Marine microbial communities from western Arctic Ocean - ArcticOcean_MG_CB4_136 (SPAdes) (version 2) | ecosystem: Environmental > Aquatic > Marine > Oceanic | place: Arctic Ocean... | reverse complement strand
GGTAAAGATATTGATAGCGATAAATTTGGAGGCTATACTTATAATTCAGGAACTAGAATTTCACTTATGGTTGGTTTTAATTTAGCTAAATAAATATATTTGTACTATGAAAAAAATAGGATTATTATCTTTATTAAGTTTTATAGGTTTAGCTGCTTTTGCAGCTTTTCCTGTTGAAACACAAATGCTATTAACGGAAGCAGATCCAGAGAAATTTAGCTTAGATACTTGGGGTTTTATTATAGGTATAGTAACAATGCCTCTTCTTTTATTTTATGGTTTGCCACTTGCCTTATTATTTATTAATAAGAAGAACTTTAGAAAATCATTAGCTTTGGGTTGGTTAGCTGGATTAGTATTAATAATTTTAATATTTGTGGCTGTTAATACGGAAATTAGGTTATTATATTAATATAAAAATAAAAAAAATGAAAAGAATTTTTACAACAATTTTACTGAGTATTACTTTGTTAAGTGCAGAGGCTCAAATTGAAAAATTAGCAGGACCAAGAGTTGGTGTTACTATGATTACTCCAGGTTCATTAGCTAGTATTATTAGGGGTGATGTGCCTTTTTTCTCTGATGAAATTAGGGAGGAATGGACTGGTTCAACTGGTGAGTATGGAGCTGCAATATCTCAATACGGTTGGCAATGGGAAAGCAGGTTTGCGGATGGTGGTGATATTACAGGTATTGTAGAATGGATTGCTTTAGTTGGTGGTATGGAAAAAGGTATGTTTTTGCCTTCTGTATCTTCAATGGTTGGTTTGCGTACTGCAAAAGGAATTGAATTTGCTGTAGGACCAAATGTATCATTAGGAGGTGTTGCTATGGTATTTGGTGCGGGGTATAACTTCAAATTTGGTAAGTTAAATGTGCCTGTAAATATTGCTTATGTACCAAGCATGAATAAAACTTATAATCATGAAGAAAAATATGATTATGTTGAATTGTATGATGAAGAGGGGAATGATATTGGTTATGAAGTTGTCTCTCCTAAATACTCAGTAACGCATCCAACTGGAGCTAGAATTTCAGTTATGGTAGGCTTCAATTTATCTAAGTAAAATAAACTAAAATTATAATTAAGAGCTAAGCATTTGCTTGGCTCTTTTTTTGTTTCTTTGCAAAATGGAACACAAAGCAGGATATGTAAATATTATAGGTAACCCTAATGTAGGTAAGTCAACCTTAATGAACGCTTTAATAGGGCAAAAACTCTCTATTATAACCAACAAAGCACAAACTACTCGTCATAGAATTTTAGGAATTTTAAACGAAAAAGAATATCAGATTGTATTTTCTGACACTCCTGGAGTAATAAAACCGGCCTATAAGTTACAGGAAAACATGATGAATTTTGTGCATTCTGCTTTTCAAGATGCCGATATCCTCATTTATATGATTGAAATTGGAGAGAAAGGGCTAAAAGATGAAAAGCTTTTTGAAAGGTTAAAAAAGACTTCTGTCCCAATTATTATGTTATTGAATAAAATTGATTTAGCTGAGCAGGATTTTGTAGCTCAAGAAATTGAAAAGTGGAGTGCAGAATTACCAAATGCACAATTATTACCTATTTCTGCTTTAAATAATTTTAACCTTGATGTTATAAAGGAAAAGTTGGTTGAGATGCTACCCGTTTCTCCTCCTTATTATGAAAAGGATGCAATTACTGATAAATCCGAACGATTCTTTATTGAAGAGATTATCCGTGAGAAAATTTTAAAGCATTATAAAAAGGAAATACCTTATTGCGTACAAATTGAAGTAGAGGAGTTTTTTGAAGAGGAAGAAATTATTAAAATAAGAGCTATAATTTATGTAATGCGGGAGAGCCAAAAAGGAATTATTATTGGTCATCAAGGATTAGGGTTAAAGCGTATCGGTACAGAAGCAAGAAGAGATATTGAAAGAATGCTAGATAAAAAGGTGTTTCTAGCGACTCCAGTAAAAGTAAAAAAGAACTGGAGAAATGATAATCAGCAGTTAAAAAAATTCGGATACGAATAATGAGTAATATTGTAGCTATAGTAGGAAGGCCAAATGTTGGGAAATCCACCATTTTTAATCGTTTTACTGAAAGTAGACAGGCCATAACGGATGAGGTAAGTGGAGTTACTCGTGATAGACATTACGGTAAAGCTGATTGGAATGGTCGTGAGTTTTCAGTAATTGATACTGGAGGTTATGTTCATGGCAGTGATGATATCTTTGAATCTGAAATCAGAAAGCAAGTAGAATTAGCAATTGATGAAGCTAATGTAATTCTGTTTTTAGTGGATGCAAAAGCTGGAATTACTGATTTAGATCAAGCAGTGGTTAAGCTACTTAGAAAATCGAATAAGAAGCTAGTTCTTGGAGTGAATAAAGTAGATAATAAGCGTTTATTAGAAGATTCTGTTGAATTTTATAATTTAGGAATTGGAGAGTATGTTCCTTTTTCTTCAATCAGTGGAAGTGGTACAGGTGAGTTGCTTGATGAGTTATTAAAACACTTTGATGATGATGTTGAGCCAGATGAAGATAATACTCCTAAATTTGCAGTTATTGGTAGACCAAATGTTGGGAAATCATCTTTTATTAATGCCCTTATTGGTAAGGAACAAAATATAGTTACTGATATTCCAGGTACTACTCGTGATTCTTTAAATACAAAATTCAATAAGTTTGGTTTTGACTTTACTTTGGTAGATACTGCTGGGCTTAGAAAGAAAAAAAATGTACATGAAAATTTAGAGTTTTATTCTGTTATGCGTTCAGTGCGTGCAATTGAGCATTGTGATGTTTGTATTCATGTAATTGATGCCTCTAGAGGTTTTGAGTCACAAGATCAAAGAATTTTTCATATTGCAGATAGAAATAAAAAAGGAATTGTTATTTTAGTAAATAAGTGGGATTTGCAAGATAAATCAACTGAAACTGCTAAAAAGGCTGAAGAGCAGATTAAAGCAAAAATTTCTCCTTTTACTGATGTGCCAGTTGTATTTGTTTCAGCTTTGCATAAGCAAAGGTTATTAAAAGGATTAGAAGCCGCTATACAAGTTCATAAAAATAGATCACAAAAAATAGCTACTTCAGTACTAAATGAGGTGATGTTGCCTTTAATTGAACAGCATCCGCCACCGGCAACTAAAGGAAAGTATATTAGAATTAAATATTGTATGCAATTGCCAACTGCAACGCCAACTTTTGTGTTTTTTGCAAACTTGCCACAATATATTAAGGATCCTTACAAACGTTATATTGAAAATCAATTACGTCAAAACTTTGATTTTTCGGGAGTTCCTATTCAAATTTATTTCAGACAAAAATAATTAGTTCAATCTAGTGAGGTAAGAAGTGTTGTGCTGAAATAATAGTTTATTTATATTGTATATATTTACTAAGTATTAATCAATATATTTTTTTAATGAAGAATTTATTTTTTTTATGTGTACTTTTTTTTAGTTTGGCATCTTGTACTAATGTGTCTTTTGTAAATCATCAGCCTGAATTTTTAGAGCCCCTTTCTGAGATTCCAGAAAAATATCATGGTAGTTTTTTAATTGATACAGATACTCATGCGGTTACGTTAGGTGCGATTGATGGGATGAGTATTAATTCCGATAGTATTGTGGTAAAAGCAAGAGGTAATTATTTTTATGTAAATATATTAGATGATAATGGGAATTATGAATTATATATTTACAAGCTAATTCGCTATCTGGATTATGAAAATAGTTATGCTGTGTTTCCAAATATTGATAGTGAACAAACTCATTTGTTTAATGTGATAGATGAATGGAATTGCAATAATGGAAAGCAATGTTATTTGCTAGATAATGTGAGTGAAAATCAATTCAATTTATTGGTAAATTCAGTTACTAGTGAAAAGGTAGAATTAAAAAGGATCGATTAATAATTTTATTATCTTTTAAAAAATATGATTATGAAAAAAATAACAACAACACTACTTCTTACTTTTATAGGATTGTTTGTATTTGCGCAAACAAATGCTGATCTAATTGGCCAATGGTATAATGCTAAAGATGATATTGTACTTACTCTTTTTGAAGTAAATGAAACAATTTCAGCTAAAATTACTTGGATGAAATTCCCAAATGATGAAAACGGTAATCCCAAAACTGATTTATTGAATCCTGATGAAAGTTTAAGAAATAGATCTATAATTGGAGCGTTAATGATGTATGATTTGACATATATTGCAGGAAATATTTGGGATAATGGAAGCCTTTATATTCCTAAAACTGGAAAGATCTATAGCGGAATGATGAGATTGAAAAATGAAAAGACACTTAATATAAGAGGGTATGTTGGTTTTTCCTTTTTTGAACGTTACTCATCAACGTGGACTCGTTATTTAGATGAAGATTTAGTTAGTAACCCAACTACAAAAAAAAGAAATTTATTAATTCAGTTAACTGAAGACTTAAATAAAATTATAAATAAAATAGAAAATGAAAATTTATTAATTCAGCTAAGAGAAGATTTAAATGAAATCATAAAAAAAATAGAAGAACTAAAAAAAGCCGAGTAATAATACTCGGCTTTTCTATATTCTACTTTTTTAGGGAATTAGTTAATTCCTATAAGCTCTACTTCAAATACTAAAGTTGCTCCAGGTCCAATTAAGCCTCCTGCACCTCTATCCCCATAAGCTAAAGCTGAAGGTATAGTTAGTTTCCATTTGTCACCAACACTCATTAATTGTAAAGCTTCAATCCATCCTGGTATAACTTGAGTTACGCCAAATTGTGCAGGCTCTCCTCTATCTACTGAACTATCAAATACAGTTCCATCAGTAAGCATACCATGATAATGTACAGTAACTTGGTCATCAGCTGTAGGTTTAGCACCACTTCCTTCAGTCATTACTTCATATTGCAATCCACTTTCAGTTGTTATTACTCCTTCTCTAGCTCCATTTTCAGTAAGGTATACTGATCCTGCCTCTCCTGCTTGAGCGCTTTTTTCAGCAGCTAATTTTCCGAAATAATCTTGCAATACTTGCATGCTTTCTTCTTCCGAAATATCTAAATCATTTCCTGCAAATACATCTTTAAATGCTTTTGCTACTGCATTTGCATCAATAGTGTCTAGTCCTTGTGCTTTAACTCCTGTTGCCACATTTACTCCTAAACTGTAACTTACTTTTTCCATTTCTGTTTCTGGTGTTTTGTCAGTTGCATCATTAGAGCATGAGCTCAAAACAATCGCAAAACCAACGATTAATAATTGTACTGTTTTATTCATAATAGTTATTTTTTAAAAGATTTGTAAAATTTGTTTGCAAAACTACAATTATTGTTTGCTTTTCCTTAAAAATAAGTAGTTCATTTTTCTATATTTGGCTTTTGGAAAATTAATAAATAATAAATGGAAATAATAAAAACCCCAATAGAAGGTTTACTAGTTATAAATCCTAAAATTTTTGGAGATGATAGAGGTTATTTCTTTGAGAGTTGGAGTGAAGAATCCTTTGCTAAAAATGGTTTAGATTTGGATTTTGTTCAGGATAATCAGTCTCTTTCAAGTAAGGGGGTGTTAAGAGGTTTGCATTTTCAGAACCCACCTTTCGCGCAGGGTAAATTAGTACGAGTAATAAAAGGTGCTGTATTAGATGTTGTGGTAGATATAAGAAAAGAATCTACCACTTATGGACAGCATTTTTCAATTGAACTTAATGAAGAAAATAAAACTATTTGTTGGATCCCACCAGGATTTGCTCATGGTTTTGTTACACTTGAGGATAATACAATTTTTACTTATAAATGTACAGGGGTTTATAATTCATCTTCTGAAGAGGCATTACTATGGAGTGATAAAGATTTAAATATTGATTGGGGAGCTATAGAACCTTTAGTCTCAGATAAAGATTTAGTCGCAGGAAGTTTTAAGAATTTTAAAAGTCAATTTTAATATGCAGAAAAAATACATTTATTTTTTAGGATCTTCTTTACTGATTCTTGCTTTTGCTCAGCTTTTTATTTTTTCAAGTGAATTAAGGACTGATGATGAGTTGCATCAGAAACAGTTTAATACTAAATATGGAATTTTTTCTATTTTACAGCCTCAAGGTTTAAGTTTTGCAGGAGAAGAAATTCCAATAAATTCTCCTGAAATTTGGGAAAGAATTGATAAAGAACTACTTAAAAATACCTATTGGCAGTCAAATACTATGTTGTTTTTTAAAAAAGCAAATAAGTATTTTCCAATTATTGAACCTATATTGAAAAAGAATAATATTCCTGATGATTTTAAGTACTTAGCTTTAATTGAAAGTGGATTAGATAATGTAGTTTCTCCTGCTGGGGCAGCAGGTTTTTGGCAAATTTTAAAAACCACAGCTCGTGAGCATGGTTTAGAAGTAAATTCAGCTATTGATGAACGCTATAATTTAGAAAAATCAACTCAGGTTGCGTGTGAATATTTGAATGATGCTTATGCTAAGTTTGGTAGTTGGACTATGGCAGCAGCCTCATATAATATGGGAAAAAATGGTGCTCGCAGAAGAATAGCGGAACAAGTAACAAATAATTATTATAACTTGCATCTAAATTCAGAAACAGGTCGATATGTGTTTAGAATTATTGCAGTTAAAGATATTATGAAAAACCCTAAGAAATATGGGTTTATGTTTCGTGCAAAAGATTTGTATACAATGCCTGACTATAAAACTATAGAGGTAGATTCTACTATTGCTAATTTAAGTAATTTTGCAATATCTAATGGAATAAATTATAAACTATTAAAGCAGTTTAATCCTTGGTTGAGAACTTCTTCTTTGCCGGATAAATCAAGAAAAAAGTATTTTTTAAAGATTCCAACAAATACTGATTTGTTAGTATTTGATGATTTGGAGACTCAATCATATTCAGAAAAGTAGCATGGCAAGTCAGAAAGATAAAATATCAATTTATGGTGCTCGGGTTCATAATTTAAAAAATATAAATCTTCAAATCCCTAGGAATAAATTGGTTGTGTTTACCGGCAAAAGTGGGAGCGGAAAATCATCATTAGCATTTGATACTATTCATGCAGAAGGTCAAAGACGATACTTAGAAACCTTTAACGCCTATGCTCGTCAATTTTTAGGAAATATGGAGCGTCCAGAAGTAGATAAGATTACAGGATTAAGTCCTGTTGTGGCTATTGAACAAAAGACTACTTCCAAAAACCCAAGATCAACAGTTGGAACAATTACCGAAATTTATGATTATTTGCGTCTGCTCTATTCCAGGGTAGGAACTGCTTATTCGCATAAGTCAGGAAAAAAAATGGTACGCTTTACTGATGAGCAGATTTTAGATTTAATACAATTAGATTTTAAGAATAAACCTATTAGTATTTTGGCCCCTATTGTCCGCTCTCGAAAAGGACATTATGCTGAGCTTTTTCATCAGTTGGCTAAAAAAGGATATTTAAAAGTTAGAGTGGATGGTGAGATTATTGATATAACCCCTTCTCTAAAGTTGGATAGATATAAAACGCATGATATTGAAGTAGTTATTGATCGTTTAAAAGTAACTGAGCCAAATAGAAAACGCCTAATTTCTTCTTTGAAATTAGCAATGGAAGATGGTGATGGTGTAATGATGGTTATTGAGAAATCTGCAACAACTCCAAGGTATTTTTCAAGGGCTTTAATGTGTCCTGATACAGGAATAGCTTATAAGAATCCTGAGCCAAATTCTTTTTCTTTTAACTCTCCAAAAGGTGCCTGTAAAGTATGTAATGGCTTAGGGAAATTTAAGATTGTAGATGAAGAAAAAATATTACCAAATAAGCAGTTAAGTATTAATAAAGGTGGGATAGCTCCTATTGCAAATCGTAAATCAGATTGGATATTAGGACAAATTGAATTGATTGGAAAGAAGTTTGATTTCACTTTAAATACTCCAATTGATAAAATTCCAAATGAAGGAATTGATGCAATATTATATGGCCTTACTGAAAATCTTAAAGTTAATTTAAAGTCAGCAGGAATTTCTAAAACTTATAAATTACATTTTGATGGAATTGTTAATTTTATTGAGGAACAATCTAAATTAGCATATGTAAAATCTATTGAAAAATGGGCAGGTAAATACATGTCCGAACACGATTGTAAAAGCTGTAATGGGAGTAGGTTAAATATTGAGTCATCTCATTTTAAAGTGGCAGATAAAAGCATTAATGAAGTGTCAAACTTGGATATTTCTTCTTTTGCTAAGTGGGTGCTTACTATTGAAAAATCATTAAATGAGAATGAATTAAAAATTGCAAATCAGATTGTTAAAGAGCTAACTAAGCGTTTGCAATTCATTATTGATGTTGGATTGTCCTATCTTTCATTAAATAGAAGTTCAAAAACATTAAGTGGTGGTGAGGCGCAAAGGATTCGTTTGGCAACTCAAATTGGGACACAACTGACTAATGTTCTTTATATACTAGACGAGCCTAGCATAGGCTTACATCAGAGGGATAATTTGAAATTGATAAATTCTTTAAAGAAATTACGTGATATCGGAAACTCAGTTATTGTGGTGGAACATGATAAGGATATGATTAAGTCAGCTGATTTTATTGTTGATTTGGGCCCTGGAGCTGGAGTTCATGGTGGTGAAGTTGTTTCTGAAGGCGATTATCAAACTATTCTAAATGACAATCATATTACTGCTGATTATTTAAATGGTACTCAAAAAATTGAAGTGCCTAAAAAGAGAAGAAAAGGGAATGGAAAGACCTTAACGCTTATAGGAGCTAGAGGAAATAACTTAAAGAATATAGATATTGAGATTCCCTTGGGATTGTTGTGTTGTGTGACGGGAGTTTCTGGAAGTGGAAAGTCAACCTTAATAAACGGAACACTGTACCCTGTTTTGAATAAGCATTTTTATAGAGGGGAAAAAGAGCCTTTACCATATAAAAGCATTGACGGATTATCGCATTTGGATAAGGTTATTGAGGTCGATCAATCCGCTATTGGACGAACTCCAAGGTCTAATCCAGCTACTTATACTGGTGTATTTTCTGATATCAGAACTTTGTTTTCAAATCTTCCAGAGTCTAAAATTAGAGGTTATAAAGTAGGGCGTTTTTCGTTCAATGTTGTTGGTGGAAGGTGTGAAGGTTGTAAGGGGGGAGGTATGAAAACTATAGAAATGAACTTTTTGCCTGATGTTGAGGTGCATTGTGAGGATTGTAATGGAAAACGCTACAATCGTGAAACTTTAGAAGTTCGTTTTAAAGGGAAATCAATTTCTGATGTATTGAATTTAACCATTAATCAAGCGGTTGAGTTTTTTGAGGCGATTCCATCTATTTATCGTAAAATAAAAACCTTGCAAGATGTTGGTTTAGGCTATATTACTTTAGGTCAATCGGCAACTACTGTAAGTGGAGGAGAAGCGCAAAGAATCAAATTGGCATCTGAACTTTCCAAAAGGAGCACAGGAAACACTTTCTATATTTTGGATGAACCTACTACAGGCTTGCATTTTGAAGATGTAAAAGTCTTTCTAAAAGTTATTGATACTATAGTTGATAAAGGAAACACGGTATTGATTATTGAACATAATTTGGATGTAATTAAGATGGCAGACCATATAATTGATATCGGTAAAGAAGGCGGGGATAAAGGCGGGCAGCTGATTTGTAACGGAACTCCAGAAAGTATCGTAAAATGCAAGGATAGTTATACGGCTAAATACCTAAAAAGTGAATTGAACTAATTTTACTATATTAGTAGCTTAAATTAAATGAGATTGAGTATGAATGCAGACGAAAAAAAAATTAGGAGAGCTTTTAAAGAAAAAAACTGGAATGCCATAAAAACCTCCGATTCATGGCAAATTTTCAAAATTATGTCAGAGTTTGTTCAGGGGTTTGAAACCATGTCTAAAATCGGACCTTGTGTTTCCGTGTTTGGGTCGGCTCGTACAAAGCCTGATAATAAATACTACAAACAAGCTGAAGAAATTGGTTATTTGCTTACTCAAAGTGGTTATGGTGTTATCTCTGGTGGTGGGCCAGGTATTATGGAGGCAGCTAATAAAGGTGCATCCAGAGGTGAGGGAAAATCAGTAGGTTTAAATATTGAGCTTCCTTTTGAACAATCTTCCAACCCATATATTGATAATGATAAATTAATTAATTTTGATTATTTCTTTGTTAGAAAAGTGATGTTTGTGAAATATGCACAAGGTTTTATAGTACTTCCTGGTGGAGTAGGTACTTTGGACGAGTTATTTGAAGCCATTACTTTAATACAAACTCAGAAGATAGGCAAGTTCCCAATTATACTGGTAGGAAAAACCTATTGGGAGGGCTTGTTAGTCTGGGTAAAAGAGGTTATGCTAGCGAAAGAACAAAATATAAGCATAGAAGATTTAGATTTAATTAATGTAGTGGATACACCAGTAGAGGCAGTCGATATTATCAATGATTTCTATAAGGAATATACGTTAAAACCTAATTTTTAGGATATAGGATAGCTTTCTGATTTTTTTCCTATTTTTACGGCAATATAAAAATCACACTAATGAATCAATTTTTTAAAAAAGCGTTTGTTCTTTTTGCTTTAATATCTTCTATATCTGTTTTTTCACAAGAGCAGAAATTTAGCCCTAAATTCACATTAGGTTCAGGTTTTTACACACTTACTGGTGACATTCAGAATAATGAAAACACAGGTTTTTTAAAAGGAATAGCAGGATTTAATGCAGGAATGAAGTTTGATCTTTCAAAGAATTTAGATTTATCATTCTTGTTTGTTAAAACTGCCTTTTCAGCAGACAATGGTACTGAGAATTTCAAATCTGATATTGATGGATTTGGCTTACATCTAGGCTATACAGTTAATCAGATGTTTAAACAATCTAAGATTAGTCCATTATTATCTTTAGGAGTTCAAAATTTTAATGTAAGAAATGATGGTGAGAATAGTAGCGCTATTACTGTTCCTTTAGGTTTTGGTTTACGAATGAATATTACAGATAGGCTGCAATTTGATATTGCAATGAATTTTGGAATGGGATTAGGTGATATTGATATGTCAAAAGAAAATGAAGGTAAGGCTGATGGTTACAAATCATTGAATTTCACTATGCATTATGATTTATTTACTCCAAAGCCAAAAGAGAATACTTATTTTGATGATAGTTACTATGAAGATGTTGATTTTGCTAAATTAGAATCAGAAGATGAAGATGGTGATTTGGTAGCTGATGTTGATGATTTTTGTCCTAAAACACCAATTGGTGTTAAAGTTGATGATAACGGCTGTCCTTTGGATGATGATAAAGATGGGATTCCAAATTATCTAGATCAGCAAAAAAATACAGTTGAAGGGTCCATTGTTGATGAAAAAGGAGTGCAATTAACGGATGAAAAATACCAAAGTATGTATTCTGATTATGAAGCTGCATCAAGAGAGTATGCTAATTTCTACAATGAAAATGAAATTAAACGTGAAAATTATAAAACTATAGATGAATATTTAATTGCCAAAGCAAATGCTTTTAATAAAACATATAATCAAGGGGAGGATTTTGACAATACTGTGAATGGATTGAAATATAAAGTTAAGATTGGAGCTTTCAGCGACGGTATTCCTGCTGATATAATTAATAAATACTTAAGTTTGGATGACTTAGAAAGTATCCCACAAGATGATGGCATGGTAATTTATGCTGTAGGAACTTATAATACATTGGAAGAAGCTTTAGGTAGAGAATATGAATTGGAGGCAAAAGGATTTGATAATACTTATATTTTAGTTGATAATAATGGAAGCGTGTCAAATTATGTAATTCCTGTACCTGAGCCAATAATTGATGAGGAAGAGGTTGTTCTTCCTGTTGTTGAGGAAGATGAAATAGAAAAGATAACGGAGGAAGAAACTATTATTTCTTCCAATGAAACTACTTACAGAATTCAAATTGGAGCTTTTGATAAGGAATTATCTGATAAGGTGTTTGAAGGAGTTGATAATGTAGTTTCTTTTTCA
>Ga0209709_10004011_pt1 | contig 11989 bp, 15 predicted proteins | sample ArcticOcean_MG_C_2_FD_187435 | JGI IMG/M metagenome (GOLD analysis project Ga0209709, IMG submission 187435) | Marine microbial communities from western Arctic Ocean - ArcticOcean_MG_CB4_136 (SPAdes) (version 2) | ecosystem: Environmental > Aquatic > Marine > Oceanic | place: Arctic Ocean... | reverse complement strand
TGAAGGTTTTAAAGTAGTTATATAATTTTAAAAAGATTTCATTTAAGATAATTAAATGAACATGACAACTTCATATTTATTTCTGATTTTAGCTGTTTTTTTAGGCGTTACATCAAATAGTTTTGCAAAAAGTGCTGAAGGTTTTACCCTTCTAATTCCAAGTATTATCACTGCTATTACAATCGTTTTATGTATGTATGCATTATCTATTGTGATGAAAAATATCCCGATGGGAATAACTTATGCATCATTTGCAGGTTTAACAATTATTTCAACTGTAATTGTTGGTGTAATTAGATTTAATCAAATGCCAAATCTTTATTCAATGATTGGTTTAGGTTTGATTATTATAGGTGTATTAGTGGTTAACTTGTTAGGAAATAATTAATTATGATTTCAAAAAAATATTCTCAAACTTTATTTATGATTTTTATGTCATTTGGAATGAGTGTTATAATGAGTGGTGTTGTTACTGCTGTAAATACCGGTTTTAGTAAAGGGTTCTTAGAAAGATATTTTAATTCTTGGTTATTTGCTTTTCCAGTTGCATTATTTGCGGCCTTTACTCTGGCTCCAACTATGAGACCTCTAGTTAATAAAATTGCATCAAAAGATTAATCATGAAACCATTTTATGGCTATATAATTTTAAGTGTTGGAATATTAACTGGTATTGCTGCTAATAGTTTTGCGAAAATATCAGATGGATTTTCAAAATTAACACCTACTATTACTTGTTTAATTTTAATGTGTATAACGATGTTTTCACTAGCGAAGGCAATGTCAGTAATTCCAGTTGGTTTTGCCTACTCCACTTATAGTGGATTAACAGTTACAGGTGTTTTGGTATTTGCTATGATTAAATATAATCAAATTCCAAATCTGTATGGAATTATAGGAATTTTTTTAATTATAATTGGAGTGGTTATGGTTAATTCATTAGGAAAATTAATTTAAAGCTTGAAAAAAATTTTATAATTTTTTACGGAAAAAAATATTGTAAGAGAGTTTTTAAAATTATTGAAACTTTATTACTTCATAAAGTTACATTCAATAAATATATTTAACATAAAATAAAATAAATGTTTTGAACACAATATTTAGAAATGTTATTATATAAATATCAATAAAGGAGGATGATTATGATATTATCACCACCTGACACATAACTGGTGTGATTAAATAATCAAAGACTAGAAAAGACAAAAAATATAAATCCATTATGGATTTTAGCGTATACCGCTGACTTACAGGGGAACTCTTTTGGAGTTTACCGAAAGGGTGACCCCCTTAAAAATTAGCTGGTAAATTATGAAAGCCCTCATCACTTAAAGTAATTTCAAATTTATCAACAACATTAGATATTTCAAGTGAAGAGTATAAATGAGGGAACATATTTCCATCAGATGCTTGTTCCCATAATAAGTGCTCAAGTTTTAAGGTATCTACTTTCAATAAAATTAAATCTTTTTGATTGGAGTAAAATTTCTTAAGCGTTCCCTTAACCTGATCTTCTCCAGAAAAATGAATGTAGCCATCTTCTAAATCTTTTTTAGAACCTATTAGTTGTCCTTTAGTTTTAATTTCTTCCCACTCAGACTTGCTACATATTTTATAGATAAATTTGAAATTCATTTAAATTTTATAGTATTTGGTGTGAATATTAACAATAAGAAACTTCCCTCATAAGAGGGAAGTTAATATTAACTATCTAATAGAGAGAGAAGATAATGTTAATTTTTAAATTTTGTAAGGTTTTTATAGGACCACTCATGTAAATAATGAAACGACATATTGTCACCTCTATTATGCAAATTAGGAATACTATTCGGTCTGCTCACTTAGTGAACAAGCTCACTTAAATAAGCTAAAGTGACTTAAAAATTCTACTTCTTCTGATGTAGACTGTCTGTCTAGCACCTTATTTCTGTGTGGATACCTCTTAAATTTTTTAATGACATCAGTGTGCTCTTTCCAAGAGCTTTTAATTAATGCTATTTGAGGATGCTTTTTCAAGTGAACATTGGATAAATTATGAACATAGGTATGATCACTAATTTCCTCACTGTGTAAAAGAGGCAGTAGGAAGAATAGTTTTTCGTTAATATCTAATTTTTCAAGGTCTCCCCTATCGATAGCTTCATTAACAATTAATCTGCATTTATGATCTTGCTTAAATGCTTTCTTATCATTTCTAAATAAGTTGCGTGAAAATTGATCTAATAAAATAATTAAAGCTAAACAGGATTTTGGTTCATCTTGCCAATCATCGTATTCATTTGTTATTGCTTTTTCGTAATCACTAAAAAATTTATCTCTTATATTCTCATCAAAGGAATCCTTTTGTCTAAAAAGCTCTTCAGGTAATGATTCCTTAAACCAAAAATCTAATATATTTTGTGCATTTTCTTCAACCATTTGTTAAAGTTTTGATACAGGATTTAAAAGTTTAAGCATCTTATTATGTATAGATTGATTTGCAGAAACTAAAATGCTACCAGCATTAACGGCATCTCTATTGTCCCATGTTGTTACAACACCACCTGCAGCCTTTATAATTGGCATCAATGGGTGAATATCCCAAATTTTGTTAGTAGCTTGAAATACAACATCAATCTTTCCTTCACATAAGTGAGAATAACTTAGAGCATCAGCTGTAGGAAATTGCATTAATTTTAAAACTTTAGGAATTTTCATTTGCTGTTTAAGTGAGATGGCTCCATGGAAAGCACCAGATACTTTTATTTGACTAAAAGAAGTTACTTTTGAAACGTTGATTTTTCTTTTTTTACCATTTTCAAAAACAAAAGAATTTTCATTATCAAAATTTAAATAATATTTATTTAGTATTGGAAAATTTGCCAAACCTACAACAGGATTACCCTTATAATTTAGAGCTATTAAGTTGCTCCATGTAGGATTTCCTATTACAAATGATCTTGTACCATCTATAGGATCTATAACCCAAGTATAATCACTGGTAGATTTTTTATGACCAAATTCTTCTCCAATAACTTGATGCTTTGGAAATTTTTTATTTATCTTTAATCGTATAAATTTTTCAAATGCTTTATCTGAAGTTGTGACAGGATCATAACCTTTGCCCTTAATTTTATTTGATACATTAAAAGTTTTATTCAATTTTGAAAAATAAAACTTGTTTAAATCTTTGGCTAAATCATTTAAAAAATTAGCATACATTTTGTATTTGTTTGTATTTAATAAGTTCATTCTAAAAGCACATATTATGTAATCTATACTGATTAAATTTTAATTTTATCAATTTGATCTTCAGCAAATTTAATAGATTTTTCATAATCTATTGCCAGCTGATCAGCAGCAATTATATTAATATTTTTAATTCCAAAAAAATTTAAGACATGCGTTAACCAAGGTGTTAAAAAATCATCCTTGCTGTTAATCTTTGTGCCACCAGAAGTAATTATGAGATAAACTTGCTTATCCTCAAGTAATCCTACTCTACTACCATCTTCATTATATTTAAAAGTTTCCTTAACTCTTGCAGCTAAATCTGCCCAAGCTTTTAATGTTGCTGGTGGGCCAAAATTGTAAATTGGTACTGAAATTATTATTTTATCACTTTCTTTTAATTCTAAAACTAGTTTATCAGATAATTCAAACATTTTTTTATGTTGGTCTGACTGCTCACCCTCAGGAATTTTCATGCCAGATTCTGTTAAATTGGATATGAAAATCATCTCATCATTAAGATCTCTATATACAACTTCATCCTCAGGTCTTTTAATTTTATCTAATAACTTTTTAGCTAAGGCTCTTGAAGTTGAACCTTCTTTTCTAGCACTGGTATCAATTTGATAAATTTTCATAAATATAGATAGTTATTAACCTATTAACCAAAGTTTTGCAAAAATGGTAAAGAATTTAAGATGTAGTAACCTAAAATTTGCAATTGATTAGTTAAAATTAGAATTCCTGTAATTAAAAGTATTATCCCACCAATTTTAGATACTAGATTAATATTTTTTTTAAAATTTTTAGAAAACATTAAAAATCTTTGCATTAAATAGCCTGATAAGATGAAAGGTATAGCCAAACCTAATGAATAAAAACAGAGTAAAATTATTGCTTTAATTATCGTCTCTTCGGTTGATGCTAATGCAAGAATAGACCCTAGGATTGGCCCTATACATGGTGTCCAACCAAAACCAAAGGCCATTCCAACTATAAAAGAAAACCAAATATTATTATTTTTTTTTGTATAAATTTTTTTTTCAAGATTTAGAAAACTAATATTTATAATTCCAATTAACTGAAGAGAAAAAATTATAATAATTAATCCAGCAATTATCTTAACATTTGTGAGTTTTGTAAAAGTACCTGCCCCAAATAAGAGGCAGCAGCACCAAATATGATAAAAACTGTAGAAAAACCTAAAGTGAATAATATCAAGGGTATTATATTTATTTTTTTTTTTTCAACCAGTTCATTTAATGAAGCTCCTGAAATAAAAGAAATATAACCTGGTATTAAGGGTAGAACGCATGGTGACAGAAAACTTATTAATCCTGCTGCAAATGCAATTAATAATTCTATCATCCTACCCTGTATTTTTCATAGCTGCTGAAATTCCTGCAATAGATGTCATAAGTGAATCATTAAGATATTTTCTTTGTTCAGTTTTTATTGTTTTTGAAGAAATTTTTTTCATTACTATTGCTTGAATAATATGCAAAACTTCAGAATAAATATTTCTAATTATTACTGAAGATCTAAATATCTTTCTTTGTTTTATAATTTCAACTGGTGTTATCATTTTGTTTAATGATTTCAAATCATTGAATTGTAATCTTAATTTTTCTCCAAGAATTTTTAGTTTTTTGTCAGCTAATTTATTTTCATAAACTTTTGAAATTTCAGGATCTACCTTTGTTATTACCATATCTAACATATCCATTGTAGAGTAAAAAAATGGCCAATTTTTTTCCATATCTATTAGTGTCTTTCTAAAATATTTTGTTGATGAATGTTTTAATGCTTCGGGGGTACCAAGCCATGCGGGTAAAAATAATCTTATCTGAGTCCACGCAAATACCCAAGGTATTGCTCTTAGGCTTTTAATATTATCTACATTTTTTCTCTTCGAGGGTCTTGACCCAATTGATAATTTTCCTAGTGCTTTATGGGGTGTAACGGTCTTAAAATATCTAATAAAATCTGATTTCTCATTAATATTTTCTCTATAAGATTCTGTGGATATTTTAGACATTTCTTCGATTAAATATTTCCATTTATTCTTAGGTTCTGGGGGCGGTTTTAAAGTTGCCTGCACAACGGCTCCAATATAACTGCACAAATTATATTTTGCTAATGGTTCGTAACCATATTTTTGTTGAATAACTTCACCTTGATCTGTAATTCTTATTTTACCATTAACAGATCCTGGAGGTTGTGATCTTAACGTTGCTTGAATTGGACCACCCCCACGACCAGCCGAACCTCCTCGACCATGAAAAAAAGTAATATCTATCTTGTGTTTTTTTCCTAATTTTAAGATTTCTTCTTGTAGTTTGTACTGATGCCAACTTGCAGATAATTTACCTGCATCTTTACTCGAATCTGAATAACCAATCATAATTTCCTGATGATGATTAACCGACTTTTTGTACCATGGTAATGAAAATAATTTAGCCACTATAGATTTAGCATTTTTTAAATCATCTAATGTTTCAAAAAGAGGAACTATTCTTAGCTTGTCTTTTATTTTTGCTTCTTTTTGAAGGTAGGCTATAGATAATATATCTGATGCAGAAGATGTCATTGAAATTACGTATGCTCCCAAACATTCTTTTGGTTGTTCTGCTAACATCCTAAAGGTAGACCATACTTCTTTATTTTCTTTATTTTTAAATAAATACTTATTTATTAAATTTTTTTTATTTTTAATTTGGTTAGATAAAAAACTTAATTTTTTTTCTTCATCCCACTTAAAGTAATTAGACTTATATTTTTTTTTTACAATTTCATGAATTAACTGTGAATGTCTTGAGGACTCTTGTCTTATATCTAATTTAGCTAAATTAATCCCAAAACATTTTGTTCTACGCATTAAATCTAATAAGTCACCACTTGCTATATTTTCACTTTGGTTCTTTTCTAAAGAATCTCTTACAATTCTTAATGGTATCAAAATTTCTTCTTTAGTTGATAAAAGTTTTTTTTGATCTAATGGTTTTTTATTTACAAGATGTTCTTTTATCAAAATATGAGTTATTCTCATTTTATCTCTTAATGGTCTTAAAAAAACTCTATAGGGATCAAACACCTTTCCAGTTTTTCTTAATATTTCTTTAGAACAGTTTTTCATAGAAAGTGATCTAAGTAATTTTGTTAACTGTTTTTCATATAGTTTGGCCGCTTCCCATCTTGATAACAAGACAGCCTCTTTTGTAACTTCTGCCGTTACATTCGGATTACCGTCTCTATCTCCACCCATCCAAGAACCAAATTCAATGGGATTAAAATTTTTAGGTAAATTTTTACCCATATTTTTAACAAAGATGTCATTTAACCTTCTATAAACCTTAGGTATAGTTTCCCAAAGACTATCCTCCATAACTGCCAAGCCCCATCTTGTCTCTTCAGATGGTGTTGGTTTAAATCTTTTAAGCTCATCTGTATTCCATATTATTGTAATTTCATCATATAGCTTTTTATCTAGAATTTTTATTTTTGCTGGATATTTTTTAAGTAAATCTCTTTGCTCTAAAATTTCTGTAATTGTATGGTATTTTTGTATTAATGTTCTTCTCTTAACTTCTGTGGGGTGTGCAGTTAAAACCACTCCTATATTTAAGTTTTTTGCTAGATTGTAAATCTTATTATTAGGGATATTTTTATTTTTAAAAAGTTCTTCAAAAATTTCTTCAATAAAAATATTTTTGTTTTTTGAATCTTTTTGATTATTTTCATATTCATCAAGTTTTCTTGCTGCATCAATTGACTCAGATAAATTTATAAAGTTCATGAAGTGATTAAATGCTCTTGACAGCTTAAAAGTATTTATTGCTGACAGACCTTCAATTTTCCTTATTATATTCTTAAAGGGATTTTTTTTATTTTTGTTAAAGGTATTTGCTTTAGATAATAACCTTGTATCTTCTACTAATTTAAAAAAAACTGAGCCTTCTTGTTTTTTTATTACTTTACCTAAAATATTACCTAAATATCTAACATCATCTCTTAAAGATTTTGTTGGAATTCTTTCATAATAAAGATCTCTTTTTATCATAACTACTAAGTAGTTATTCTAACACAACTTTGGAATTTTGTGACCCAAGGCTATCAACATTTAAAATCATCTCATCACCCTCTTTAAGAAATACTGGAGGATTCATTCCAAGACCTACTCCTGGAGGAGTACCAGTTGTGACAATATCACCTGGCATTAATGTTATAAAACTAGTGATGTGAGCAACAAGATAATTAAAATTAAAAACCATTTGATTTGTATTTCCTGTTTGATGTCTATTGCCATTAACTTCAAGAGTTAGATTTAAACTATCTATATCTTCAATTTCATCTTTTGTAACAAGATAAGGCCCTAATGGCCCAAATGTATCACCAGATTTTCCCTTAACCCACTGACCTCCTTTTTCTTTTTGCCACTCACGCTCACTAACATCGTTACAGATACAGTATCCAAAAATGTAATCTTGAGCGTCTTTTTCCAAAACTCTTTTAGCTTTTTTTCCAATGACAAAAGCAATTTCAACTTCATGATCTAATTTTTTTGATCCTTTTGGTATTACAACATTATCGTTTGGTCCAACTATACAATGCACTGACTTATTAAATAAAACCGGGTATTCTGGAGTTTTTGCTCCTGTTTCTTTTGCGTGCTCAATATAATTTAAACCTATAGCAAAAAAATTTCCTGGTTTGCTAATACAAGATCCTATTCTTTCTTTTTGATCAATTTCATCTAAATTCTCTAGATTAATATTCTTTAGAAAATCTAGTGTTTCAAAATTTATAGTGTCAGGGTTTAAATCACTGATATGTGAAGAAAGGTTTCTATATTTTCCATTATTGTCAATTATTGCTGGAATTTCATGACCTTCTTTTCCTATTCTTAATAATTTCATTATTTAATTTTGTTTATTTTTTTAATCTCATTATACAGAGAGCTATGATCAGTATTACCAAGCCCATCATCTACTAAATTTTTATACATTTCTTTTATTAGACTTGAAATAGGCAAATGTAAATCTGCAGCTTTGCCAGCATTTACAATGTTTGTCATATCTTTTAATTGAGTAGTAGTTTTTCCCTTAGGTGAGAAGTCCTTATTAATCATTCTTTTTCCATGAGTTTGCAATATTTTACTATCAGCCCAACCCCCAGATAAAGCCTCAATCATTTTAGTAGGATTTGTTCCAGATTTTTCACACAAAGTAACTGCTTCTGCAACAGCTCCTATAGTTACACCAACTATAATTTGATTAGCTAATTTTGATATTTGTCCCGAAGATACCGGACCTACTAACGTTGGATTGCCTAATTTTTTAAGCAAATCAAGGCACTCATTAAATACTCTTTCTTCTCCTCCAACCATTATTGCTAAAGATGCTTCTTCAGCGCCTATTGTTCCACCAGAAACAGGAGCATCTAAATAATCTATATTTTTTTCTTTTAAAATCTCTGCATATTTTTTTGTTAGAACTGGATTAACTGAGCTCATATCTATTACTGTAGTATTAGCTGAGATATTTTTTATAAACTCCTCGTCACCCATCACTTTTTCAACAGCAGTGTCATCTGTTAGCATTGTAATAATTATATCTGAATTTATTACGGCATCTTTAATAGATTTAGAAATCTCAGCACCAAATTCTTTTAATCTTTCTGCTTTATCTTGAGATCTATTAAATGCTTTTAGTTTATAACCAGATTTAAGTAAATTTTTTGCCATAGGAAACCCCATGAGACCAATTCCAATAAATCCGATATTTTTCATTAAGATTAAATGCTATCCCTTAATACCCATGTGAGTATACTTAACATTAAGGTAATCTTTAATAGCCATTGATCCACCCTCTCTACCATATCCACTTTGTTTAATTCCACCAAATGGAGCTTCAGCAATTGCAACTGCTCCAGTATTAACTGCTACAGACCCTGTCTCTAACTGTTCTGATGCTAAATGAGCTGTTTCCATTGAATTAGTACAAACATAACTACATAAGCCAAGGTCATGATCATTGGACCTTTCAATTACTTCATCAAATTTTTTAAAAGATAACATCGGAACTAATGGTCCAAATGGTTCTTGTTTCATTATTGTAAAGTCATCTTTTACATCATCAAAAACTGTTGGCTCATAATAAAAACCTTTGTTAAAACCTGCCGGTCTTTTTCCACCTAGCAAAACTTTAGCTCCTTCTTGTTTAGTTTTTTCAACTAATTCTTCAATTTCTTCCAATCTTTTTTTAGTTGTTAATGGACCTAATTGAGTATCTGAGTGCATTCCATTTCCAATTTTTAGCTTTTTAGTTTTCTCAATAAATAAATTTATAAATTCTTCTTTTTTTGATTCATGAATATAAAATCTATTAGGAGAAATACAAACTTGACCATTATTTCTAAATTTTGCAGCAATAGCCATATCAGTTGCCTTTTTAATGTCAGCATCATCAAAAACTATAAAAGGAGAATGACCACTTAATTCCATTGTTACTCTTTGAACTTTATCTGCAGCTTGTTTTAAAATTAATTTTCCAACTCTTACAGATCCAGTAATTGAAATCTTTTTAATGATATCTGATTGAATTAATTGAGAAGCAATACTAGGTGGATCACCTGATAGAAGATTGACTGCTCCAGGAGGAACGCCACATTCTCTACAAATATCAACTAATTCCATTACTACACCTGGCGTAATAGTATCTGGTTTAATAATTACTGAACAACCCGCTGCAAGTGCTGTTGATATTTTTCTAGCTGCTAAAATAAGTGGAAAATTCCAAGGTGATAATGCAGCAACAACTCCAACTGGCTGATAATAAACATGCACTCTTGTATCTTCAAATCTACTTTCTATAGTTTGACCAAAAATTCTTTTTGTTTCTTCAGCATTCCATTCAAAAATATCAGCTGTCCCATTAGTTTCAGCTATACCTTCTGCTAAAGGTTTTCCATTTTCTAAAGTCATCCATTTAGCTAAAGTATCTTTTTTTTCTCTAATTCTGTCAGCAATTTTTCTAAGTATATAAGCTCTTTGCCATGGTGGAGTTTTTTTCCAAATTCGTAATCCTTTTTCAGCAGACTTTAGTGCTCTATCAACATCATCAGGTGTAGCTTTTGATGCATGGCCTAAAACTTCTTCTGTTGCAGGATTGATAACTTCATAAGTTTCTTTGTTAGAAGAGGGCGACCAATTGCCATCAATAAATTGTCCAAATTTTTCGTACATAATTTGCTAAACCTTAAGTTGATTTTTATAAATATTTTCACAAATTTTTAACAAATATGATTAAATCATACAAATTAATAAAGGAGAAACTAATGAAAAAATATATTGTAATGGGTAATTATACAGCAAAAGCATTTCAAGGCTTTATGAAAGATCCCTCTCAAGATAGAGCGGCGGCGGCAACTCAATTGTCAAAAGCTGTTGGTGGTAAAATGGAGTCTTTTGATATCGTTAGAGGGTCTTATGATTTTGTTGGAGTAATAACTGGCGATGTAGGTTTTGAGGCAACTGCTGCTGTTAAATTAGCTGTTGAATCAACTGGAACAATAACAAACTTTACTATCCTTGAAAAAATGGACATTAATAAAGCTGCTGAACTTGCTGTTAAAGCTATGGCTGGCTACAAACCAGCTGGTTAATTATGTATGTTAACTTCCAGTTTTTATAAGCTGGAAGTTAACTCGCTTCAAATAAGTTTGGAAACATTATACCTTCTAAATTATCTCCATTTTTATAGCCATTAGCTTCCATAATGGTTCTTTCTTCTCTTGCCCATTCCCCTCGATAAATAATTTTAGAATTTTCTTTTGCCATTCTCAATGTGTATCTATGAACATCTTTTTTAGGTGTAACAGTATTTAATCCTCCATGTAATGTTCTAATATCAAAATAAATACAGTCACCAACTTCTAGATCCCATTGTAAGAATTCATATTTATCTTTGTTTTCTAATATATTTGGGGTTAATTCATATTTTTTTCCATTAACAATTCCAGCTTCACCATCAACTTGGTGACCATCATTAAATCTAGTTCTTAAAAATAATTTATTCCATAAATGAGATCCTTTAACCCAAGCGATGCCATCTTCTTTTTTAACAGATTCTAGTGGTATCCATAATACGCACATAAATCCTTCAAAATCAAAATAAGATATATCGTGATGGAAAGGTGGTGATGATTTTGAACCTGCCTCTCTAAAAAACCAATTATCCATTACTAAATTAATTTTTTTAGCCTCTAACAATTCTGCTGCAATTTTAGGCGTTGGAGAATTAAAAACAAAATCTTTAAATTCTTCATGTAAATTCCAAGTCCAAAAATCCTCATAATATCCAGGTAGTTTCTTATCTTTAGTATGATTTACAAATCTTGGGCTCGGACTATCTTTGGCTTTTTTAATTCCTTTCTTAAGTTTTTCAATCCAAGAGATATCAAACTTACCCCTAATTAGAACTGCACCATTTTCTTTAAATTCTTTTATATCGTTTTCATTTAAAATGCTGTTCATAAAAAAAGTTGCTATGGTTTTAAAAATTCATTCTTTCGTTTTTCTAACTGTGGTGAGATTGTCTTTGAAATATAATCTGAATAAAACATGTCTTCACTAACATTTTTATATGTTGAGTCATCTATTTCTTTGGCATAGCTGAGCCAATTATTCATTATTAACACGTCACTAAGTGATAAACCTGAAATCGAATTTTTGAAATCTTTTTTTCTTTTTTTATTTGTGGCTTCATTGATATCAATAATTT
>Ga0209709_10004008_pt1 | contig 11997 bp, 9 predicted proteins | sample ArcticOcean_MG_C_2_FD_187435 | JGI IMG/M metagenome (GOLD analysis project Ga0209709, IMG submission 187435) | Marine microbial communities from western Arctic Ocean - ArcticOcean_MG_CB4_136 (SPAdes) (version 2) | ecosystem: Environmental > Aquatic > Marine > Oceanic | place: Arctic Ocean... | reverse complement strand
ATCTTTATGGACGAGGGCATGATTGTAGAAAAAGCTACTACTAAAGATTTTTTTGATAATCCTAAGAGTGATCGAACTAAGTTATTTTTGAGTCAAATACTTTAAACTACACAAAGTTACAAAAAACCACACAAAGTTACAAAAAAAATAAAATAGCTAGTAATTTTTTTTCTGCATACACAATTCTATATTATGTCAAGCTATATAATTATAAGTTATATAAGCTATATGGAGGGTTAAAATAAATATTTTTATCCTTGAACTATCACCAAAAAAATAGTTGAATGATTCAAATTAATTTTTAAGAGGGGTCTTAATGGAAGGCAATTTCAATCAACACTTGGGAAACAAACTTAAGTTACGAAGATTAGCACTTGGTTTGACACAAACAAAAATAGCTAAAGCTATTAACGTCACATTTCAACAAATACAAAAATATGAAAAAGGAACAAACGGTGTAAGCTCAATAAGATTATTACAACTTTCAAACTTTCTAAAAGTGCCAATAAATTATTTCTTTGAAGATTTTTCAGCATATTTACTTAACGTTGAAAAATCTAAAACAGCTTATTTAAATGTAAATTATAATTTTTTACTTAAAATATATAATGAGTTAAACGCTGAACAAAAAATTAAATTTAGTAAAAATTTAGACATAGTAACTAGAAATATTTCTCATACTGGATGATTTTGGCTCCTCGGGTAGGACTCGAACCTACGACCAATTGATTAACAGTCAACTGCTCTACCAACTGAGCTACCGAGGAATATTAAAAGGTGAACTTACTTTTTTTTCTAGCTAAAACAAGATTTTTTTTGGAGGCAACGCCCAGAATTGAACTGGGATACAAGGATTTGCAATCCTCTGCGTAACCATTCCGCCACGTTGCCATAACATCTCATAATAAACAATTTAAGAGCACTTTATATATTAAATATTTCAAATTAGTCCATAAAATTAAGACTTAATTTGATTATTGTTAATTCATATTAATAAATTATAAACTTATTATACCTATGAGCGAAGATAAATATAACCATTCTGAAGTTGAAGATAAGATTTATTCTTATTGGGAAAAAAACAATTTATTTAAACCAACAAAAAATAAGAAAAAATTTTCAATAGTAATTCCTCCACCAAATGTAACTGGTAGTTTACATATGGGACATGCTCTAAATAACTCAATCCAAGATTTGTTAATTCGTTACCATAGAATGAATAATTATGAAACTTTATGGCAACCAGGAACGGACCACGCAGGTATTGCAACACAAGCTTTAGTAGAAAAAAAATTAAACGCTGAAAAAATTGATAAAAATGAAATAGGTAGAGAAAAATTTATTGAAAAAGTTTGGGAATGGAAACAACAATATGGTGATATAATAATTAATCAACTCAAAAAATTAGGCTGTTCATGTGATTGGTCAAGAAATGCTTTCACCTTGGATAAAAATCTTTCTAAATCCGTGGTCAAAGTTTTTGTTGAATTGTATAAGAAAAAATTAATTTATAAAGCAAAAAAATTAGTTAACTGGGATACTGTATTAAAAACAGCAATTTCAGATTTAGAAGTAGATCAAAGAGAAGTTAATTCTAAAATATACTATATTCAATATCCTATCTACGGAACAGAACAGTATATATCAATTGCAACGACCAGACCTGAAACTATGTTGGGTGATACAGCGATTGCAGTCAACCCAAAGGATAATCGATTTAAAAAACTAGTAGGAAAAACTGTCATTATTCCAATTATAGGAAGAAAAATTAAAATTATTGAAGATGATTATGCTGACCCTGAACAAGGTACCGGAGCTTTAAAAATTACACCAGCACATGACTTTAATGATTATGAAGTTGGACAAAGAAATAATTTAGAAATTATTAATATTTTTACTGAAGCAGGAAAAATTAATAATAATGCACCAAAAGAATTTATTGGTCTTGATCGATTTGAGGCTAGAAAGAAAATATTAAAAGAACTAAAAGATAATGAATTTTTGGTTAAAGAAGAAAATATTAAAAACAAAGTCCCGTATGGAGATAGATCAAACTCAATTATTGAACCTTTTTTAACTGAACAATGGTTTGTAGATGCAAAGAAACTTTCAGTTAAAGCTAAAGAAGTTGTTAATTCTAAAAAAATTAATTTTTTTCCAGAAAATTGGTCCAAAACTTATTTTCAATGGATGAATAATATTGAACCTTGGTGTATTTCAAGACAGCTGTGGTGGGGCCATCAAATACCGGCTTGGTACGGACCAGATAAAAAAATTTTTGTAGCAATAGATTATGAAAAGGCAAAAGCAGAAGCTCAAAAGCATTACAAGAAAGATGTAGATTTAATTCGTGATCCAGATGTTTTAGATACATGGTTTTCATCCGGTCTATGGCCATTTGCAACACTGGGTTGGCCTGATAATAAAGAATATATTGAAAAATTTTATCCAACATCAGTACTTGTAACTGGTTTTGATATTATATTTTTCTGGGTTGCTAGAATGATTATGTTTGGTATGGAATTTTTAGACAAAGAACCTTTTAAAAATATATACGTTCATGCACTTGTTAAAGATGAAAAGAGTCAAAAAATGTCTAAATCAAAAGGTAACGTCATTAATCCTTTGGATTTAATTAAAAAGTATAGTGCTGATGCTTTGAGATTCACGTTACTTTCAATGGCGTCTCCAGGAACAGATATAAAACTTTCAGAGGATAGAGTTAAAGGATACAGAAATTTTTTAAATAAACTGTGGAATGCAAATAATTTCTTAATAACCAATAATTGTGATTTTAGTAAGATCGATAAAAATCCAAAATTAACAATTAACATTAATAAATGGATTTATTCAGAGTTAATTCTAGCCAAAGATAAAATTGAAAAAAACTTGAAAGAATACAGATTCGATGAGGCTGCTAAAAATGCATATCAATTTGCTTGGCATTCATATTGTGATTTGTACATAGAGTTATCTAAAACAATACTATTTTCAGAAGAAGAAAAAGCTAAAGATGAAGTAAGAGAGGTGTCAGCTTATATATTTAAACAAATACTAATACTGCTACATCCATTTATACCATTTGTTACAGAAAAAATTTGGCTTAAAAATAAATTTGATAATTCTGGTAAAAATTTTTTAATGTTAACGAATTGGCCATCTGGAAACTTTGTTAAAGATTCAAGTACGGACCAAGTTGAGAAAATTATTAGCATTATCTCTGAATTAAGATCATTTAAAAATGAATTAAGCGTAAGTCCAGGCTCTTTTATTGATATTTCAATTGAAGGAATTGATAAAAATGAGCAATCATTCTTTCTTGAAAATGAAATTATTTTAAAAAGATTGGGGCGTATTAATAACTTATTAGAGAAAGATCTAGATAAACCTGCCCCCACATTAATGGTTTCGGGAGATCTATTTAAAGTGTATTTTGCTGAAGATGTCGATTTGAAATTAATTAAAGAAAACTTAATAAGTAGGCAAAATAAATACCAACAAGAAATGGATAAAATCTCAAAAAGATTAGCTAATAAAGACTTTGTTGATAGAGCACCAAAAGATATTGTTGATCAAGAAAAAACTAATTATAATAATTTAGAAAATGATATTAAAAGAATATCAGTAACAATAGAAAGTTTATAATGGCAAAATTTAATAAAAAAAAATTACCAAGCAGACACACTTCACTAGGAGCAGATAGAGCTCCTCACAGATCTTTTTATTATGCCATGGGAGAAACGGAAAAAGATGTAGCCAAACCTTTTGTTGGTGTTGTATCAACTTGGAATGAGGCCGCACCTTGCAATATTGCTTTAATGAGACAAGCTCAGTCTGTAAAAAAAGGTGTTAGAGTTTCAGGTGGAACACCAAGAGAATTTTGCACTATTACGGTAACAGACGGAATTGCCATGGGTCATGAAGGAATGAAATCTTCTTTGATATCAAGAGAAATTATTGCTGATTCTGCTGAACTTACAGTTCGAGGACATTGCTATGACGCTTTAGTAGGTATTGCTGGATGTGACAAATCCTTGCCGGGTCTAATGATGGCCATGGTTAGATTAAATGTACCAAGTGTTTTTATTTATGGTGGTTCAATTTTACCAGGCCGGTACAAAGGTAAGGATGTGACTGTCGTTGATGTATTTGAGGCTGTTGGAAAACACTCTTCAGGAAAAATGTCAGATAAAGAATTAAGAAAACTTGAACTTGTTGCTTGCCCAAGTGCAGGTGCTTGTGGTGGACAATTTACTGCAAACACTATGGCATGTGTTTCGGAAGCTATTGGTTTAGCTTTACCTTATTCAGCGGGCACACCAGCCCCTTATGAGGAGAGAGATAAATATGCCTTTCAAAGTGGTAAAACTGTCATGGATCTTTTAGCTAAAAATATTCGTCCTAGAGATATTGTTACAAAAAAAGCCCTAGAAAATGCTGCGACAATTGTTGCTGCAACTGGAGGATCAACTAATGCAGCTTTACACTTACCTGCTCTTGCAAATGAAATAGGAATTAAATTTGATTTGATGGATGTTGCTAAAATATTTAAAAAAACACCTTATCTTGCTGATTTAAAACCAGGAGGAAAATATGTTGCAAAAGATATGTGGTTAGCAGGTGGTGTTCCCATGTTATTAAAAACGCTCTATGAAGGTGGATTTATTCATGGAGATTGTTTGACGGTAACTGGAAAAACTATCAAAGAAAACTTAAAAAATATTAAATTTAACTCTAATCAAAAAGTTTTAAGAAAACATGACAATCCATTATCACCAGATGGTGGTGTCGTTGGTCTAAAAGGCAACTTAGCACCTGATGGTGGTATTGTTAAAATTGCTGGACTAAAAAAATTACAATTCACAGGAAAAGCCAGATGTTTTGATAACGAAGAATCAGCAATGGATGCTGTGCAAAATAAAAAATATAAAGAAGGGGATGTAATTATTATTCGTTATGAAGGTCCAGTAGGTGGTCCTGGTATGAGAGAAATGCTTTCAACAACAGGAGCTATTTATGGACAAGGTATGGGCGAGAAAGTGGCATTAATTACAGATGGTAGATTCTCAGGTGCAACAAGAGGTTTTTGTGTGGGTCATGTAGGCCCTGAGGCTGCATTAGGAGGTCCTTTAGCTCTTTTACGCAATGGTGATGTAATTGATATTGATGCTAAAAAAGGAACTATTAATGTTAGATTAAGCAAATCTCAATTAGCTGGAAGACTTAAAAAATGGAAACCTAGAAAATCAGATTTTGGTTCAGGTACATTATGGAAGTATGCTCAAACTGTTGGACCTGCTTACTTAGGGGCACCAACACATCCAGGTAAAAGGAAAGAAGTGAAAGTTTATGCTGACATTTAATGAAAATTAGACCCATTATATTATGTGGTGGTGCTGGCACAAGGCTTTGGCCACAATCAACAAATAATTTAGCAAAGCAATTTATTGATTTTGGTGGATGGAGTTTGTTAGAAAAAACTTTAGAAAGAGTGAAAGGCACTACTTTTGACTACCCAATTATCAGTACAAATTTAAAGTATTTAAAGATTGTAAAAAGTTTCTTAAAAAAATTTAAAGTTAAGAATTATAAGATTGTATTAGAGCCCTCTAAAAGAAATACAGCACCTGCAATTTTAGCCTCTGCATTGATTAAAGAAATTCCAAATGAGCAACCCTTAATGTTTTTTGCAGCTGATCATTTAATAGAAAAAGTAAGTATTTTTAATAAAGCCATAATTAGAAATAAAGGTAATTTAACTGATCAAAATATATTTATTTTTGGTATAAAGCCTACAGCACCGTCTAGTGAGTATGGTTATTTTCTAACTAAAAAAGTTAAAGGATATATTAACAAGGTATCAAAATTTATTGAAAAACCGAATGAAACAAAAGCAAAACAAATTATTAAACAAAAAGGCTATTGGAACTCTGGAATGTTTTTTTTAAGAAAAGATTCAATAATTAATAACTTTAAGAAATACCAGCCTATTATTTATAAAAATTGTGTTAATGCAGTTTCTAAAGCAAAACTTAAAAACAATACTTATTATTTAAACAAAGCATCTTTTGATAAAGCTACTGCCAAATCTTTTGATTATGCAATACTAGAAAAAAACAAAAAAATTAATGCTATTAAACTAGATATACCATGGTCAGATCTTGGAAGTTGGAAAGAGATTTGTAAAATGTATAGTAAAAATAAGAACAAATATTATAAGAAAAAAAATGTCTATTACAGACCTTGGGGTAGATATGTTAACTTGTTTGAAGGTAAGAGTTTTTTAATTAAAGAATTATATGTTAAACCAAAAGGTATATTAAGTTTACAAAAGCATCATCATAGAGCAGAACATTGGTTGGTAACTCAAGGAACGCCAAAAATTACTCTTAATAAAGATAAATTTTCTAAAAAACTTAATGACTCTATATTTATTCCGCTAGGTGCAGTTCACAGAATTGAAAACCCAAACAATACACCAGTTAAAATAATTGAAGCTCAAGTTGGTTCAATATTGAAGGAAACTGATATTGTCAGATATCAAGATATTTATGGAAGAATAAAAAAATAGTTGTGTTTAGATAAATTATGAAAAAAAAAATAAAGAAAAAAGGTATTCTATTTTGGGTAACTGGTCTATCTGGTTCTGGTAAAACAACAATTTCTAAGTTAATAAAGAAAGACATTGTCAAAAATTATGGACCCACAATACTAGTCAGTGGTGATGATTTAAGAAAAATATTCAAATTTACCAAATACTCACTAATTGAAAGACAGTTATTGGTTAAAAAATTTTGTAGTTTTGCAAAATTTATTACAAATCAAAATATCAACTTAATATTTGCTACTGTTGCTATGATGCATACTCCAAGAAATTGGAATAAAAAAAATATTGATAATTATGTAGAAATTTTTATTAAAACCAAAATTAATAAAATAATAGATGCTAAAAAAAAAAAGATTTATCATAAAAAAAATATTGGTGATATAGTTGGTTTAAGTATTAAGCCAGAACTTCCAAAAAAACCAGATATTATAATTATGAATAATTTTGATAAACCTATTAAACATCTATCAAAAATCTTACTGAATAAAATAAAACATATTATATAATAATTAATAATATGAAAAAAAAGTTAATATTAGATTTAAATAAAAATCTGAGGATTTATTTAAATAAAAATAAAAATTTAACCTTATTAAGAAAGAATATTTTAAATCTTAAAAAAGACTATATTGATAAAGGTAACCATCATATCATAATTAGAAATTTTGAAAAAAATTCAAATAAAATCAGCAACAAGATAGTACAGTTTGCTAAATTATTCGGTAAACCATTGGCACAAAATAAACTAGGTCAAAAATTTGTCACAATAAAACCAAATATTAAATTAATAAAAAAAAGAAAAATAGATAAAGATATTAAACTTAGATACCACCAGACAAATGCAGGTGGCGCAATTCACTCTGATGGTCCACAATTAGCTACACCTCCAAAATATGTAATTATGGGCTGCATAAGACAAGCTGAAAGTGGTGGTTCTTCAATAATCAGTTCTGCACATAAAATATTTTTTTTTCTAAAAAAAAAAAGACCAAATATATTAAAGATTTTAAAAAAAGATTTCTTTTTTGAAAGACGTGGGTTTAATTATTCAAATCAGAATATTTTAAGCAGCCCGATATTTCAAAAAAAAAATAATATTTTTAAATTTAGATATTTAAGAGAATATATAGAAGCTGCTTATACTATAAAGAAGATTAAATTAGATAAAAAAGAAATAGATGCATTTAATTATTTAGACAGATTGCTAACGCAAAAAAAATTTCAAAATAAATATAAATTAAATCAAGGAGATATAATTATACTAAATAATAATCATTTAGCTCATGGAAGAGCAGGTTTTAAAATTAATGCTGCTAAACAGAGATCTTTAATGAGAGTTTGGACAAGATGATAGACATAAGGAAATACTCTGTTGTTTTGTTGTCGGCTGGTGTTGGCCGTAGACTTGGAAAACTAGGAACTTCAATTCCTAAATGTTTATTAAAAATTAATAAAACAACATTAATAGAAACCATTATTTTAAATTTACAAAAAAAGAAAGTGAAAGAAATTTCTATTATTCTCGGTTACAAATCAAAAATGATTATTGATAAACTTAAAAAATTTAAAAATATTAAATTTAATTTCATTAAAATAACAAATTACAAAAAAAATGGCCATGGATGTAGTTGGCATGCTTTTAAAGATGTTTGGAATATAGATAAGCGTCCTATCATATTAATGCATACAGATATTTTTTTTGATCCTCAATATTTAAATAATATTATAAAGAGTAAAAGAAAAAACATCATTGGCATTCATTCAAATAAAAATTTATTCCAAAAAAAAAGCTTTTTAGTCAAAGCTAATAATAATCAACAAATTAGAAATATTAATTATAAATATAAGATTATAAATCCAATAGGTGAAGTTATTGGCATAAATAAAATATCCTCTGTTACGGCTGGTAATATTTTTACATTTATGGATAAATTTTTAGTTAAAAATAATAAAAGATTATCTTGGGAAATCGTGTTAGATAAATATATCAAAACAACACACGATTCTTTATTTGTCTTAAAAAATCAATTATTTTTTTGGCGAAATATTAATTTTGAAAGTGATCTTTTGTTTATTGATAAAGTGTAATGAAAAAAAATAAAAATAATATAAATGTATATGTTGCTTTTTCTGCTGATATTCTTCACGTAGGTCATATTAATATCCTAAAAATCGCTTCAAAATTAGGAAATGTTACAGTGGGTCTCTTAACCGATGAAGCTATAGCAACTTATAAAACCGTTCCATACCTAGAGTATAATAAGAGAAAGTTAATAATAAAAAATATCAAATATGTTAACAAAGTAATACCACAAAAAACACTTGATTATACTTCCAACCTAAACTTACTAAAACCGAATTACGTAGTACACGGTGATGATTGGAAAAAAGGTATACAAAAAAAAACTAGAGATCGTGTCATTAAAACTTTAAAAAAATGGTCTGGTAAATTAATTGAGCCTAAATTTACTAAAGATATATCATCATCAATAATTAAAGATAGAATTTTAGAATTAGTTGCAACACCACAAAATAGGGTATCTAGATTAAAAAGATTAATAACATCTAAAGATATAGTTAGAATACTAGAGTCTCACAACTCTTTAACAGGTCTTATAATTGAAAAAATTAAGATTACTAAAAATGATGTTAATGTAGAGTTTGATGGAATGTGGTCATCAAGCCTAACTGACTCTGCAACAAAGGGAAAACCGGATAATTCTTCTGTGGATTTTTCTACTAGACTATCTTCTTTAAATGACATTATGGAAGTTACAACAAAACTAGTAGTTTTCGACGCTGATAATGGTGGTCAATTAGAACATTTACCTTTTTTAGTTAGGTCATTAGAAAGGTGTGGAGCTTCTGCTATAATTATGGAAGATAAAGTTGGACTAAAAAAAAATTCACTATTTAAAAATCAAGCTGGAACCAAGCAAGATAAGCCTCAACTTTTTGCAAAAAAAATTAAACAAATTTGCAAATCAAGAAAAAATAAAGATTTTATGGTAATTGCTAGAATTGAAAGTTTTATTGTGGGCAAAGGTTTAAAAGATGCACTGAAAAGAGCTGAAATATACTCAAAAGCGGGTGCAGATGCTATATTAATTCATAGTAAAGAAAAAACTCCTGTAGAAATTTTTTCTTTTGCTAGAGAGTTTAAGAAAAGTAAAAATTTTATACCACTAGTTTCTGTTCCATCGACTTATTCTAAAGTCTATGAAAAAGATTTAATTAGAAATGGTTTCAAATTAGTTATCTACGCAAATCAACTTCTAAGAGCAGCATATCCTGCGATGCAATTTGTAGCGAAGAAAATTTTAGAAAATAGTAGAGCTTTTGAAATTGAAAAAAAAATTACTCCTATTAAAGAAATAATTAATTTAATTAAAAATGATTAAGGTCAATTCACTAATCAATTTATTAAAAAAAAATAATAGTAATTTTTTTACTGGTGTTCCAGATAGTGTTTTAAAAGAACTTTCATCTTCTTTACAAAACAAAACTAAAAAAAATCATATTATTGCAACAAATGAAGGTGCTGCTGTATCGTTGGGTATTGGTTATTATCTTTCAACAAATAAAGTGCCATGTATTTACATGCAAAACTCGGGCCTTTCTAATGCATTAAACCCTTTAATTTCTATCGCTCATAAAGAAGTTTATTCAATACCCTTAATTCTTATTATTGGTTGGAGAGGATCTCCGAGAATTAAAGATGAACCACAACACAATGTTAAAGGTAAAATTACTGAAAGTATTTTAAAACTTTTAAATATTAAATACACTATTATTAGATCAAGTAATGACTTAAAAAAATTTGATAAACAAATTAAAATTGCGAAGAAGAAAAGTACTATTGTTGCATGTCTAATAGAGCAAGGAAAATTAGAAAAAATTAAAAATGTTAATAAAAAAAAAGATTTTTATAAACTAGATAAAGAAATTTTTTTAAAAACACTTTTACAAACATTGGAAAAAAATACAAAAATTATCTCAAGCACAGGATATAATTCTAGAGAATTAATGTATTTAAGGAATAAATACAAAATTAAAAAAAGTAACGATTTTTATATGGTTGGGGGGATGGGGCATACCGCTTCTGTTGCACTAGGTTATTCGCTATCTAGTAAAAAAAAAACTATCTGCGTTGATGGTGATGGATCTTTTTTAATGCATTTAGGCTCAATTAAAACGGCTGGGACTTTTGCTAATAATAACTTTAAATATATAATATTAAACAATAATTCCCATGATTCTGTGGGTGGTCAAAATACATACGCAAATGATATTGATTTTGAAAAATTATCTAAGAGTTTAGGTTTTAAAAAGTTTTATTCCATAAAGAGTGACAAAAACTTAAAAAAAAATATTCAAAAATTTTTAAATGTTGATACTTTAAGTTTTTTAGAGGTAAAAGTTTCAAACAGTAAAATTAAAAAACTTCCAAGACCAACTAATTTGATTCAAATTAAAAAATTATTTATGCAATAAATGATTAATAATAAAGAAGATATTAAAAAATTTATTAATGATAGTGGATTTAAAAAAATATTTGTATTATGTGGTAAGAAATCTTTTGTTACATCAGGAGCTGAAGTTTTCTTTAAAGAAATATTAAGTAACAAAGAAAATAGATTTTTTTATAAAAACTCAGAGTTACCAGTGTTAGAGGAATTAATTAAAATTATTAATGATATTAAAAATTTTAAGCCAGATCTAATTTTAGCTGTTGGTGGAGGTGCTGTTATTGATTATGCTAAAATTGCTAATGTTGTTGATGTAAGAGACAATCTTGCAGATTTAATTGTTAACTATAGTTATCCATTTAAAGAAAAATATACAAAACTAGCTGTTATACCAACTACCGCAGGATCTGGAGCAGAGGTTACTTCTAATGCAGTTATTTATGTTGATGGCATTAAACATTCTTTTGAAAGTGAACTCTTATTACCAGATAATTTTTTTTTGATATCAGAATTTTTAATATCAGCACCAAATAAGATAAAAGCATCAGCAGGGTTTGATGCGATTGCTCAGGCCCTAGAGTCGTTAGTTTCTAAAAAATCTAATGATCAAAGCGTAGAATATGCTTCTAAATCTTTAAGAGTTTCTGTTAACAGTTACATTTCATTTTTAAAAGATCCTAATTTAAAAAATGCTACTGAAATGAGTATAGCTTCCAACTTAGCTGGAAAAGCTATCTGTATATCCAAAACAACAGCACCACACGCAGCATCTTATCCATTTACTTCATTATTTAATATTAGTCATGGTCATGCTGTGGGACTATTTTTTGAAAGCTTTTTTAAATTTAATTTTGATAATTTAGATAAATCAGAAACTTCATTCGATCTTAAGCAGAGGTTTGATTTAATCTTTAATTTATT